>Ga0075017_100000123_pt1 | contig 34137 bp, 39 predicted proteins | sample AleBraG_ABR_2012_FD_71475 | JGI IMG/M metagenome (GOLD analysis project Ga0075017, IMG submission 71475) | Freshwater sediment microbial communities in response to fracking from Pennsylvania, USA - Alex Branch Run_MetaG_ABR_2012 | ecosystem: Environmental > Aquatic > Freshwater > Creek >... | reverse complement strand
GGCTACGAGATCCTCTACGTGGGTCACGCCAACCACGAAGAGTCCGTGGGAACGATGGCTGTCGCCCCCGAAGCCGTGCACCTGGTGGAGAACGAGGACGATCTCGAACGAGCGACGTCAGCGATCGAACCGAGTACCCCTGTGGCGTTGCTGGCACAGACGACCCTGAGCCATGACGAGTGGTCTGATCTCGTCGAGCTGGCTCGCGAGGAGTTCCCCGATCTGTGGATGCCGGGTCGAAGCGATCTCTGCTTCGCCACCACCAACAGGCAAGCAGCGCTCCGCGAGATCGCCGGACAAGCGGACGTCGTCGTCGTCCTGGGCTCCGCAAACTCCTCAAACACCGTGGCGCTCACCAAGGTCGCCGCCATGTCGGGGTGCTCGAGGGTGCTGCGGATCAACAGCGCCGATGAGCTGCCTGACGATCTTGAGGGCATCGTGGGCGTGACCGCTGGCGCCTCGGCCCCCGATCGACTGGTCTCAGAGGTCATTGCGCGCCTCGCACCCCTTCGTGGGGTGACGACGGTGGTCACCGTCGAAGAAGACGAGTACTTCCCTCCCCCGCCAGAGCTCCGTGAGCTCCTCCGCCAGCTCGACGGGGTCGGGTCCTCGGCGAACGCCGACGCTCTGCTCAAGGACCGCACCACGTCGGCGGCTGCGGTGCTCGATGAGCTGGCCAGCCGCCTCGAAGAGCCACCGGGGCCCCGAGAAGTGAAAAGATCGTGACGTGACAGTGACACGAGAGCCCAAGAGCTTCACTCGGATGGATGAGTCCACCGAGGAGGAGTGGGCGGTCATCATCTCCGAACACGTGGAGCACCAGGGTCGAGTCGCCGACGGGGTCTTAGATCTCCTGCGCTCGCTGGCAGCGATCACCGACGGGTTTGCCGTCGACCAGCTGACGCACTGCCTCCAGACAGCCGCCTATGCGGAGGCAGCCGGCGCTGATGAGGAGCTGATCGTCGCCTCCCTCTGCCACGACGTCGGCAAGGCCATCTCCGTGCCGAACCATCCTCGGATCGCTGCGGAGATCCTTCGGGCCTATGTTCGAGACGAGATCTACTTGATGATCGCCGCCCACCAAGACTTCCAAGGTCGGCACTACTTCGCCCACCTGGGCTTGGACCCTGATGCCCGTGAGCAGTACCGAGGCGCACCGTGGTTCGACCTCGCAGCGACCTTCGCCGACGAATGGGACCAGATCGCCTTCGATCCGGCAGGTCCCACCCCGCCCTTGGAGCACTTCGAACCGATGGTGCGCCGTGTCTTCTCTCATCCCCACCAGATCTAAGGAACTTCATGGCCGTCAACGACCTCGAGCACCGACGCCTTGCCTCGCTTCGGCGCTACGTCATCGCTGAGGCGCGCGACGACTTCGAGGAGCGCTACGGGGCTGACGTCACGTTCCCTCGTGCCGTCGCCCTGATCTGTGCCTACGAAGAAGAAGGCGCCATAGGCGACGTGCTGGCCAAGATGCCGACCGAGGTCTGTGGGCTGCCCTTGCTCACCTTGGTAGTGGTCGACGGCGGTGACGATGAGACGGCCGAGATCGCCAAGGCCGCTGGAGCGACGACCATCGTGTTCCCGGCGAACCTCGGCCACGGCGTGGCGCTCCAGGTGGGCTACCGCCTCTGCATCGAGCGGGGTGCGGAGTTCTGCATCACCCTCGATGCGGACGGTCAGAACGACCCCGAAGAGATCCCCGTCATGCTCCAGCCGCTCCTCGACGACGAGGCCGACTTCGTGCTGGCCTCTCGCCGGCTCGGCACCGACACCACCTCCGACCGCTTCCGCAAGGTGGGCGTGGTGTTCTTCTCCTCGATCATGAACAAGATGACCGGCTCGGAGCTGACCGACACGTCAAACGGCTACCGGGCCCTCCGAGTGGCCATGCTCGCCGACGTGGTGGATCGCCTGACCCAAGAGCAGTACCAGACCGCAGAGCTCTTGATCACGTGCCTCAAGCGTGGCTGGAGGGTCGCTGAGCGGCCCACGGTGTGGCTGCCTCGCCAAGCAGGGACCACCAAGAAGGGCAAGAACTGGCTCTTCGGCTTCCGCTACGCCAGGGTGGTCTTCGGCACCTGGTGGCGCGAGCGCTAATCCTCGAGCGCCAGGGCCTGGTCATAGGCGGCCTGGATACCTGAGCGAATCGCCTCGGTGTGCCGATGGACGGCCGAACGCGGCACCCGGCCCTTCTCGCTCCGCTCGGGTGGCTCGATCACCTCGCCGAGGACCACGTGCACCTTCCTCGGTCGAGGGAACCAGGCACCCTTCGGCATCACTCGATCGGAACCGGCGATGCCCATGGGGAGCACGGGGGCTTCGCAGCGAGCGGAGAGGAAGCCGGCTCCCTCCAAGATCGACTCGACCTCTCGGCCTTCACGCCTGGTCCCCTCGGGGAAGAGCACGAGGACCTCTCCGGCGCGCAGCACCGCCTCAGCCAAGACGAGGGCCGAGCGGTCCGCAGACTCTCGATGGACGGGGAAGGCGCCGAGGGCGAGGAAGAACCGCCGGGCGAGGCCCTTCTTGAAGAGCCCGTCCTTGGCCATGAAGAAGAGCTTGCGGTCTGTGGCGAGGATGGCGAAGGCGAAGTCCACGTTGGAGCGATGGACAGGAGCCACGAGCACCGCCCCCTCGTCGGGCACGACGCCAGGACCCGAGGTCGACGGCCGCAGCCAGAGCTTCATGAGCATCCAGACGAGCCGTCGGACGAGGCGATAGAACCACGTCCTTGAGGGGTCGGGGACGAAGACCATCTGGCGCTCCTCCGGGCCCAGGGGTGCAGGCTCGCTCACGGCGCGCTCTCTGCCTCGTTGACGAGCCCCACGACCAGGTCGATGACCTCAGAGACGCTGCGCTCGGTGGTGTCGATCTCGACCGCACCCTGAGGGATCGTCAGGGGCGAGACGCGCCGTGTCGAATCCAGGCGATCTCGTCGCTCGATCGACGCGGCACCTTCTTCTGCTCGACGTCGTGCTCGCTCTTGCGAGCTTGCCGTCAGGTACAGCTTGACCATGGCGTGAGGGAAGACGACGGAGCCGATGTCGCGTCCCTCGACCACTCCCCCGCCGTGGGTCGAGACCCACTCGCGCTGCCAGGCGACGAGCACCTCTCGAACGCTCTGGTTGGCGGCCACCAGCGACACGCCGTGGTTCACCGCCTCTGAGCGGATCTCTTCGGTGACGTCGGTGCCATCGATGACGACCTCGCCCTCGATGGAGAGCGCCATCGCTGCGGCCAGGGAGGCCACCGACGGCCCATCGGCCGGATCGAGGCCCACTCGCAGCGCGGCGGCCGTCACCGCTCGATAGCACGCTCCCGTGTCGAGGGTCTTGAGCCCTAATCGCTCGGCCAGCGCTCGAGCGATGGTGGACTTGCCGGAGCCCGCAGGTCCGTCGATGGCGATGACGCGCTCGGCGCTCATGCGAGCGCCGCCAGTGCCTCGAGGTAGCCCGGGTAGCTGGTCGCCACGCAGTCGAAATCGGTCACGGTGGCACCAGCTCCCGCCGCACCGGCCACCGAGGCCGCCATGGCCACTCGGTGATCGCCAGCGGCGTCCATGGTGAGCTCGCCGAAGGCCCGTGCTGTCCCGAGGCCCTCGATCACCAGATCGTCCCCGTCACCAAAGGCCGTGGCCCCGAGGCCGCGCGCCAGCGCCAACGATGCCTCGAAGCGATCGGATTCCTTGATGCGCAGCTCGTCCATGGAGTGAAAGACCGTGGTCCCACTGGCGGCGCATGCCGCGACCACGAGGATGGGGACCTCGTCGAGGGAGGGTATCTCCGTCGCCTCGATCGTCGTTGCCCTCAGTCGAGAGCTGCGAGCCGTGACGCGCAAGGTGCCGTCGCGCCCTGTGGCCCTCTCAAGGGACGCTCCCATCCGCACGAGCACGTCAAGAAAGCCAGTTCTCGTGGCATCGCCGTAGAGACCGCCCACCGTCACGTCGCCCTCAGAGGCCACGATGCCGGCGACCACGAAGAACGCTGCTTGGGAGGGGTCACCAGGCACCTCCCAGGACTGCGGCGTGAGCGACGAGGGCTCGAGGGTGATCTCGCTCGTGGCCCCGGTGCGCGTGACGCTGATCGTGGCCCCGGCGCGCTGGAGCATCTCTTCGGTGTTGGGCCGGGTGGCGACGGCTTCGAGGATGGTGGTCGAACCCTCTGCGTGGAGGCCGGCGAGCAGCAGGGCCGATTTCACCTGGGCGCTGGGCACGGGAAGCTCATAGCGGATACCTCGCAACGGTCGCCCGTCGATCACCACCGGCGGCAGCTCTCGCTCCCCGTGTCCCTTGACAGCAGCGCCCATGGCTCGGAGCGGTCGCGCCACTCGATCCATGGGCCGGCGAGAGAGCGAAGGGTCTCCGATGAGCTCGTGGTGACCTTCGATGCCAGCGAGCACCCCGGCAGCCAGCCGCATGGTGGTCCCTGAGTTGCCGCAGTCGAGGGGGGTCGCTGAGGCGTGCAGCCGAGTGCGACCGCCCTCGATCTCGACGCCGTCGGCAAACATCGTCACCGTGGCCCCCAGCGCCTGGATCAGAGATCTGGTCCGATGGACGTCCTCGCCCTGGGAGAGACCGATGATGGTCGATGCCCCCTCGGTGAGGGCGGCGAGCAGCAGGCTTCGATGCGAGATGGATTTGTCCCCAGGCACGCGAAGCTCTCCGAGCAGGGTGGCCCGAGGCTCGATCCGCTGCGTGGCCATCGGCCTCAGAGCTCCTGGGTGGTGCAGATGAACCCCAGGCGGCGAAGGGCTTCGGCGTAGGCCTCCGCGTGGTCCTGCGCCACCACCACGATCAGCACGCCACGATCACCTTCGATGCTGTGCGCGATCTCGACGTCCAGCATGCTGACTCCGAGATCCGATGCGGCGGAAGCCACCCGGGCGATGACACCTGGCTCATCAGGGACGGGAATCCTCACCTGTGCGAGCTGGCCGGGATCGGTGGCGCCACCGGGGAGCGCCTGGCGCGCCCGTGATGCTCGCTCGAGGAGGCCCAAGATCGTGGATCGATCGCCCTGAGAGAGCGCCGCTCGCACCTCGCTGAGCTGCTCGGTGAGGGCGTCGAGGGCCTCCAAGATGGCGTCGGCGTTCTCCACGCAGACATCAGGCCAGATGCCGGGCTGGCCCGCAGCGATCCTCGTCATGTCACGAAAGCCTCCGGCGGCGAGCTGCAGCAGAGCCGTGTCGTCCTCGGCCGCATCGGAGGCCTGGTTCATGAGACTTGCCGCCACGAGGTGGGGCACGTGGCTCACGTGCGCCACCAGGCGGTCGTGATCGCTGGCCTGGAGCGCCAGCGGTTGGGCACCCAGGCTCTTGAAGATCCCCGAGAGGCGTGCGTAGGGGCCGGGAGGTGTCGAGGGACCTGGCGTCAGCACCCAGGAGGCACCGACGAAGAGATCTGCTCGTGCCCCATCCAGCCCCGCTTGCTCAGAGCCCGCCATGGGGTGGCCTCCGATGAAGCGGGGATCGTCGATGCTCAGGCAGATCGCCGCCTTGATCCCGGCGACGTCCGTCACGAGCACGCTCTCGCCCTGGTACCTGCTCAGCAGAGCCCTGGCGGTCTCGACGACCGCACCGGCAGGTGTGGCGACCACGAAGAGCGACGCTTCCGGATCCTCACCGATCGCATCGAGGATGCCTCGCTTGAGCGCTTCATCGAGACGGGTGCCATCAGCGTCGACACCCGAGACGTGCCAGCCCTGCGCTCGGAGCGCCAGCGCGATCGAGCCACCGATGAGGCCCACGCCCACGACGACCGCCCGTGCGTCAGCACCCTCGTCAGGCGGGGAGGTCATCGCGCAGGCCCTGGGCGTCGTGCAGGTAGATGTGGTGGATCTGAGCTGGGTCCGCAGGGGTGTTCACGTGCATCATGAGCCTCACGCACCGAGGCATTGAGCCTGGGACAGGGATCTCTTGGGCGCAGATGAGCGGCACGTCGCCGAAGCCTGCGTGACGAGCAGCGGTGGCCGGGAAGGCGGAGACCAGATCGCCCGTGGCCGTGAACAGGATCGAGATCACCTGATCGTGGCTCAGCTCGTTGCGCTCCATGATGGCCGCCAAGAGCTCGACGGTCCTGTCCTGGATGGCACGTGCGGAGTCTTCCTCGACGGTGGTCGCACCGCGGATCGCCCGCACGCTGTGGCTTCCCATGATCATGTGATGCTAGTTGGCAGGTCGTGCGAGATCGGGTGCCTTGACCTGCTCTGCCGCGCTGGCCACCACGGCATTGGCCAGCCGAGTCACCTCGTCAAAGGTCAGCTCGCGCCAGGTGCCGGGCTTGAGGGTGGCGTCACCCACGCCCCCGATCCGGGTGCGCACCAAACGCTCCACAGGGTGCCCGACGGCATCACACATGCGGCGCACCTGACGGTTTCTGCCTTCGTGGATGGTGATGCGCACCAAGCCCTCGCTCACCCGAGCCACCTTTGCCGGAGCGGTGATGCCATCTTCGAGGGCCACGCCTTCGCGCAGCTGGCGGATCACCGCTGGGCTCGGGTCACCGGTGACCTTGGCCAGGTACTCCTTCTCCACACCCTTGGAGGGATGCGTCAGATCGAAGGCCAGCGCGCCGTCGTTGGTCAGCAGCAGCAGCCCCTCGGTCATCTTGTCGAGACGGCCCACGGGAAAGACACGTGGCGAGTCGGGCACGAGGTCAAGGACCGTTCGGCGCCCCTCAGGGTCAGAAGCGGTCGTGACCACGTCAGGGGGCTTGTTGAGGAGATAGTGCACCAGACCAGGGGCGACGGGGGCGAGTGCACCGTCGACCTCGAGCCGGACCTCCGCGGGATCCACACGATCGCCGATGATCGCCAGCTCGCCATCGATGCGAACGCGACCAGCGATGATCATGTCCTCGCACACCCTCCGGCTTCCGTAGCCTGCCCGAGCGAGGACCTTCTGCAAGCGCTCTCGGGTCTCTGGCTCGCTCACGTGGACCGCACGGTGCTGGCGAGATCCTCGACGAGCCGGTCGGTCTCCTCCTCGTCAGGGAGCAGGGTCTCGGGACGAGGCAGCTGGCTGAGCTCGACGAGACCGAGTCGATCCAAGAAGAGCTCCGTGGTGCCGTAGAGCACAGGGAGCCCAGGACCCTCGGCGCGACCGACCCCTTCGATGTAGCCCCGCTGCTCGAGCAGGCGGACCACGCCATCGACGTTGACGCCACGAAGTGCGGCGATCTGAGAGCGGGAGACAGGCTGTCGGTAGGCCACGATCGCCAAGGTCTCGAGCGCAGCCGTCGAGAGCCGAGTCGAGACCTCTCGCACGGCGAAGCGCTGCACCGTCTCCGCGGCGGCGGGGCTCGACTGGAGGCGCCACCCCGATGCCAGCTCGACGACCACGAAGCCGCGGCCAGCTCCTCGCAGGTCCTCGGCGATCCGTTCGAGCGTCTCGCGCACCGTCGTCTCAGGTTCGCCTGTGGTCTCGGCCAGCTCCTTGGTCGGCACCGGCTCGAGAGCCACCGTGAGCACCGCTTCGAGGGCGCATTGCAGCTCGTCATCCGTCATAGCTGTCGACCTCCAAGGTGCCTGAGATGATGTCTTCGGGATCGGGTTCGTCGCCGATCCATGAGATCTGCAGATCGCCGAACGTCGATCCTTGCCCGAGGGCGACGCGACCAAGCTTGCAGAGCTCCAAGATGGCCAGGAAGTGCACGATGATCTCGAGGCGCACCTGCAGGTCTGCCACCAACGCTCGGAAGGTGACGGTCCCTCGGCGCGGGAGACCTCGGGCCAGCGTGGCCACCGTCTCGGCCACCGTCACCGCATCGACGGTGACGTGGCTGAGATCGACGAGCTCCTCAGGACGTTCCTCGACCGCCCTGAGATAGGCCTCGGCCACCATCGATCCGGTCACGTCGACCAGCAGATCGGGCGGCGTCACCACAAAGTCGCTCTCGAGCCCCACCGAGCGAGGGGTCGAGGAGCCGGCAGCCTCGAGGAGGCCTGCGAACAGATCGGCAGCTGCCGCATAGGCCCTGAGCTCCAGCAGGCGCGCCAAGAGGACGTCGCGCTCCTCCCAGCCCACGAGCTCTTCGTCATCGTCCACCTCGTCAGGCCCAGGCAGGAGCCGGCGGGATTTGAGCTCCAAGAGGATGGCGGCGACGAGGAGGAACTCACTGAGCTGCTCGAGGGGCAGCTCCCCCTTGGCGTGGACGACCTCGCGGACGAAGGCATCGACGACGGGTGCCAGCTCGATGTCGAGGATGTCGAGCTCGTGACTCGTGACCAGGCTCAAGAGGAGCTCAAGAGGGCCACTGAACGTCGGCGTCGACACGACGTAGGTCACAAGCAGAGAGCCTACTGAACCGTGATGATGAGCCAGCGAGTGAGAGGACCGGTCCCGCAGAGTCGATCTCGTAGGATGATCGGCCATGGCCCGCGTCCTCTCTGGCATCCAACCCTCAGGCGACCTGCATCTGGGCAACTACCTCGGTGCGGTGCGCGAATGGGTCGCTGAGCAGGATCGTGCAGACGCCTTCTACTGCGTGGTCGATCTGCACGCGCTCACCGGACCGGTTGACCCCGACGAGCTGCGACGCAAGACCATCGACGCAGCCTGCCTGCTGCTGGCTGCAGGCCTCGATCCCGAGCGGTGCACCCTGTTCATCCAGAGCCACGTCGCGGCTCACCAGCAGCTCACGTGGCTGCTCGAGTGCACCGCCACCGTCGGTGAGCTGCGCCGGATGACCCAGTTCAAGGAGAAGGGTGCCGGCCAAGAGTCCGTCAAGGTGGGCGTCCTCACCTATCCGGTCCTCATGGCCGCTGACATCCTTCTCTACGACGCCGAGCTGGTCCCGGTCGGTCACGACCAGCGCCAGCACCTCGAGCTCACGAGAGAGCTGGCGATTCGCTACAACCACCACTATGGCGAGGTCTTCACCGTGCCCGAGGCGGCCGTGCCCGCCGTGGCTGCTCGGGTGATGGATCTCCAGGAGCCCACCCGCAAGATGTCGAAGTCGGTCTCGTCACCGCAGGGAACGATCGGCATCCTCGATGACCCCCGGGACATCGAGCGCAAGATCAAGCGAGCGGTCACCGACAACGACAACGAGGTCACCTACGACCGAGAGAAGAAGCCCGGCGTGGCGAACCTCCTCGATCTCCTGGCCGCAGCCACCGGCGAGGTTCCCTCCGAGGTGGCAGGGCGCTACGAGCGCTACGGCGATCTCAAGAGCGACGTGGCGGCGGCCGTCATCGAGATGCTCGCCCCGCTCCAAGAGCGCTACACGGCGATCAGCGCCGATCCTGGCGCCGTGCTCGACGTCCTCTCCCTCGGGGCCACCAAGGCAGCCTCGATCGCCGACGTGACCTACGCGCGCGCTGCCCAGGCCATCGGGCTCCTGACCCCTCGCTAGCGCAGACCCAAGACGACGTCCCAGCGGCCGGCGAGCCAGCTGCTCAACGCGGTGAAGAGACCGAGGTGGAGCATGGTGGAGACCAAGACGAACCCGATGACCACAGGGAAGAAGTAGGGCCGGATCTTGAGGTAGCGGGGCCATGCCTGGGAGGGCAAGAAGCGCTCAAGGATCGCGGAGCCATCAAGGGGGGGCACCGGGAGCAGGTTGAAGCAGGCCAGCCACAGGTTGGTGAGGCCCAGGTAGTAGAAGACCTGCACGGCGATGCTCGGCTGGAAGAAGTCCGAGGGGTGGTAGGTCGCCTTGAACCCCACGTAGGCGACCACCATCAAGACCACGTTCATCAGGGGGCCAGCCAGCGACACCGCCAGGGCGCCGTTGCGGCCTCGTCGGAGCTTGCGCGTGTCGATGGGCACTGGTTTCGCCCAGCCGATGAAGCCCAGGCCACCCAAGATGGTGATCGCCGGCAGGAGCAGTGTGCCCAAGGGATCAACGTGCTTGGCTGGGTTGAGACTGAGGCGACCGGCTCGCCGCGCGGTGTCGTCGCCAAGCGCGGCCGCCACCGCTCCGTGAGCGATCTCGTGCAGGACGATCGACGGGATCAGGACTGCGAGGCCGATCAGCATGACCTGGGTGATGTTGCCTGCGGCGATCAGCCAGATGCCGAGGATCACCACGGCCGCGGCGATGAGGACCCGGTTCGACGGGCGGGCGAAGGACCTCTTGAGTCCGGTGGGCGGCGAGACCATCAGGCCGGCTACGCCTTGGTGGCGCAGCTGATGCACAACGCTGCAGCGGGCATAGCCTCGAGCCGATCTGCGCCGATGGGCGCCCCGCATCGGACGCAACGTCCATAGGTGCCGTCATCGAGGCGAACAAGCGCCGCTTCGACCTCGCTGAGGGTCTCGATGAGCTCGCCGGCCAGCGCTTCGGCTTCGCCTCGCTCGGCCGTCACCTGGGAGGAATCAGCGAAGTTGTCGTTGTAGGCCTGCTCACCGTCGGCTTCAAGACCGAGGTCATGGAGATCGGTCCGAAGGCGCCCTCGCTCACCTTCGAGCTGGGCGCGTCGCTGCTGTTCAAGGGAAGTTGCCATCGACCCAGCCTAGAGCCGACCTCAGCTGGTGCGGGTGTCGTCAGAAGCCCGGGGATGGGCTGCCTGATAGGCAGTCTTGAGATGTGTGCTTGAGACCTTGGTGTAGAGCTGCGTCGTGGCCACCGAGGCGTGGCCCAAGAGCTCTTGGACAATTCTTACGTCTGCCCCGTGGGCGAGCATGTGGGTCGCACAGGAGTGTCGCAGGACGTGCGGACTGACGGCGCGCTCGATTCCGGCCGCCTTCGCTCGGCGTTGCACGACGAGATGAGCACCTTGGCGCGTGAGCCTGCGACCTCGCTGGTTCAAGAAGACGGCGCGATGAGCGTCTCGATCGACTCGAGCCCCCGCGAGCAGCTGCGCCCGACCGCCGCCTTCGAGCCAGGAGGCCACAGCTTGTTGGGCGCTTCGACCGACAGGGACGAGTCGCTCCTTGTCCCCTTTGCCGACCAAGCGGAGGAGACCTTCGTCGTACGCCAGATCCTCCAGGTTCAGTGCGATCAGCTCAGAGACGCGAGCGCCCGTGGCATAGAGGAGCTCAAGCAGGGCCCGGTCTCGTCGAGAGAGCGGATCATCGAGGCTGATGCCGTCCAAGAGGCGCAGGACCTCCTCTTCGCTGAGCGCCTTCGGCAACCGTGAGGGCACGGCGATCGCTCCGGTGGTCTCGGTGGGGTCGAAGGCGAGACTCCCCTCATCGACCAAGAAGCCGTAGAGCCCTCGCATCGAGGAGCGAGCTCGTGAGATCGTGGCCTCCGACCGGCCGAGATCTCGCTGGTGGTCGAGCGCGGCATCGAGGTCTCCTGCGTCGGCCTCGCGTAGCCGCACGCCCCGCTCCGCGAGGAAGCGCTCGAGTGCCTCTAGATCTCGCCGATAGCTCTCCAAGGTGCGAGGTGAGCGACCCTTCTCCACCCCGAGGAACGTCAGGTACGCCTCGATCTCCTCGGACGATCGGCGATCATCCACCTCGCCTCCGAGCGAAGAGCACCAGGCCGAGCGCCGACATGGCGTCGCGAATCGTGCCCTCGCTCATCAGGGAGAGCGCTTGGTCAAGCGAGAGGAGCCGGACGGCCATGTCGATCTCCTCAGGTCCGACAGGGCTTCGCCCGACGTCTCGCAGATCAGTGGCCAGGTAGATCGACGTCACCTGCGTGGAGTAGCCGGGAGAGTTCAAGAAGGTGCCGAGCAGCTCGAGGCTGGCCGCGTCATAGCCGGTCTCCTCGATCAGCTCGCGTCGAGCGGCGGTCTCGGGCTCCTCGCCGGCGACGTCCAACGTGCCTGCAGGCAGCTCGAAGATCCGTGCACCCACCGTGGCTCGATACTGCTCGAGGAACACGAGCTGGTCTTCCCCATCGACTGCCAGGACGGCCACCGCTCCGGGGTGGGTGACGACGTCCCTGCTGAACGCCACGCCGTTGCCTGAGACGTGGCGACGCTCGACGTTGAAGACGTGGCCCTGGAAGATCGGCTCGACGGATCCGAGCGCGAACTCGGTCACGACGAGCTCAGCTCACGGCGTCGAGATCGAGGAGCCTCGGCTCTCGTCCCGCTCGACGGGCCATCGAGGCGTCGAGGAGGCCTTGGAACAAGGGATGAGGGCGATCAGGACGTGACTTGAACTCTGGGTGTGCCTGGGTCCCCACGAAGAAGGGATGATCGTGGCGCTCGATGAACTCCACCAGGCGACCGTCCGGTGAGGTTCCAGAGCAGACCATGCCCGTCTCTTCCAGGCGGCTCTTGAAGCGAGCGTTGAACTCGAAGCGGTGACGATGGCGCTCCGAGACGACCTCTGCGCCGTAGAGACGAGCCACCTCGCTGCCGGGGGTGAGCATGGCGGGATACGCACCGAGCCTCATGGTGCCGCCGAGATCGGCGATGTCGATCTGCTCTTCCATCAGGTCGATCACAGGGAAGGCCGTCGAGGGGTTGAACTCGGTGGAGTTGGCTCCCTCCATCTCAGCGAGGTGTCGAGCTGCCTCGACCACCATGACCTGCATCCCGAGGCAGATGCCCAGGAGGGGGATCTGGCGCTCTCGAGCGATCTGAGCCGCGGTGATCATCCCTTCGATCCCGCGCTCGCCGAAGCCGCCGGGTATGACGATCCCGTCGAGCGTCTCGAGCTGGTCGGCGTCGATCTCGGCGGGGACGAGCTCCGCGTCGATCCAGACCAGATCAATGGCGGCGGCGTGGTGGAAGCCGGCGTGGCGCAGGGACTCGACGATCGAGAGGTACGCATCGGGCATGTTGACGTACTTGCCGATGATCCCGAGACGCACGGAGCGGTGCAGTGTCTCGACCCTCTCGACGAGCCCCTCCCAAGCCTGGAGATCGATGGGGTGCTCGTCGACGTCGATGCGAAGGCGCTCCATGACGATCTGATCGAGCCCCTCGTCCTGCATGGCCAGAGGGATCTCATAGATGCTCGGAGCGTCGACCGCCGAGATCACCGCTTCGACGGGCACGTCGCACAGTCGAGAGATCTTCATCTTGAGGGCGTCAGAGATCGATTGGTCAGAGCGGCACACGATGACGTCTGGCTGGATGCCTCGACTGCGGAGCTCGGTGACCGAGTGCTGGGTCGGCTTCGTCTTCTGCTCACCCGACGTGGCCAGGTACGGCACGAGGGAGAGGTGGACGTAGCAGACGTTGTCGCGTCCGACGTCGGAGCGGAACTGCCTGATCGCCTCGATGAAGGGGACGATCTCGATGTCGCCGACGGTCCCTCCGATCTCGACGATGACCACGTCCAAGTCCTCGGTCGCCAGTCGACGGATGCGCTCTTTGATCTCATCGGTGACATGGGGGATCACCTGGACGGTCTTGCCGAGATAGTCGCCGCGCCGCTCCTTGGCGATCACCGACGAGTAGATCGATCCCGTGGTGGTGTTCGAGTTGCGATTGAGGCTCTCATCGATGAACCGCTCGTAGTGCCCGAGGTCGAGGTCGGTCTCTCCCCCATCGTCGGTGACGTAGACCTCGCCATGCTCTCCGGGGTTCATCGTGCCCGGGTCGACGTTGATGTACGGGTCGAGCTTGCACATCGTGATGCGCAGACCACGCTGCTTGAGGAGTCGGCCCAACGACGATGCCGTGAGGCCTTTGCCGAGCGACGAGGAGACGCCACCGGTCACGAAGATGAACTTGCTCATGCCGGCTGCTGTCCGTTGCGCGCTTCCACCGGAACCTCAGAGTAGACGAGCATCGACACCTCAGTGGTGGAAGGTCATCTGCCCAGCAGTTCTGAGGCGTGGCGACGAGCGCTCGCCGAGTCCGGCTGACCGGAGAGCATCCTTGCGATCTCTGCGATGCGAGCCTCACCGTCGAGCTCCGAGATCACCGCGGCGGTGCTCTCCTCGACGGAGGACTTGACCACGCCGAAGTGGTGATCAGCCAGGGCTGCGACCTGGGCGAGGTGGGTGACGACCAGGACCTGTCGCTCCCGTGCCACCTCGCCGAGCGCCGCCGCCAGCGTCAGCGCGGTCGCTCCCCCGATGCCGGCATCGACCTCGTCGAACACCATGGTCATCGGGCCCTCAGGCATGGTGAGACGAAGGGCCAGCATGAGCCGGGCGAGCTCGCCGCCAGAAGCCACCTTGGCCACCGGTTGAGGCTCGAGTCCGGGGTTGGCGCTGAAGAGCAGCTCGACACGGTCGCCCGCCGGTCCCTCCACGCTGAGCGCCACCACCGCGCGCTCGAGGGCCAGCGTCGCCAGTCGAGCGGTGATCGCGTCGACGAACGACGGGGCCAGTGAACGGCGTTCGACCTCGAGCACGTGCTCGAGCTCTGCTACCTCCGAGGTCAGGCGCGCCACCCGCTCGGCGACGACGTCACGGCGAGCTTGCCCCTCGCGGAGCGCCTCGAGCTCGACGGCCATGGTCCAGTGCCGCTCCAAGACGTCCTCGAGCGTGGGGCCGTAGCGACGGCAGAGCTGGGTGAGGAGGGCCAGTCGGGCGTTTGCCTCCTCGAGCTGCTGAGGGTCCTCCTCCACGCGCTCAGAGGCTCGTCGGAGCTCACTGGTCAGCTCTCCGAGGAGCATCTCCCCTTCGACGAGCGATCGATGCACCTCGTCAAGCTCGGGGAACCCCGCCAGCGACTTCGCCAGCCTGGCGACCACCTGGCGCGGCCCGTCTCCCTCTTGGTCCAGGACCTCCAAGCCGCTCTCGATCTCGTGACGAAGCGAGCTCGCCGCCTCGAGCAGCTTGACCGTGTCGAAGAGCCGATCGATCTCGTCTGGCGTCACGAGACGTGCCACGTCGATCTCAGCGATCTGGTGCTCGAGGAGGGCCAGCTCTCTCTCGATCGTCGTGGCGTCGCCACCGAGCTCGCTCTGCTCTCGGAGGAGGGCCTTGAGCTGCGCTCGAGCTGTCCTCAGGCTCTCGGTGTCAAGACTGCCGAAGGTGTCGAGCGCCCGGCGCACGGAGCCTCCCGCCAAGAGCGAGTGGTGCTCGTGCTGGCCGTAGATGTCACAGAGCCCGACCGAGCGCTCAGCCAGTGCAGGCACGGAGGCCATCCGGCCGTCGATCCAGGCACGAGCACGGCCCTCCGAGGGCAGCTCCCGGGCCACGATGACCTCCTCACCTTGGTCATCGGTGAAGACGGCTTCCAACAAGGCGCTTCGACCAGCGGGCACCAGGCCTCGACGAGCTCGCCCCCCCAAGAGCAGATCGAGCGCGTCGACCAAGAGGGTCTTGCCCGCTCCCGTCTCCCCGGTGAGGACCGTGAGGCCCTCGTCGAAAGAGAGCCGACACTCGTCGATGACCCCAAGACCGGCGACGTGGAGCTCGAGGAGCACGCCCTACTCGTGTCCCTGCCGGAGGCTCTCTCGGAGCCGACGACCCACGCCCCGGTCTGTCAGGGCGACGACCTCGAGCCATCGCTCATGGCGCCGGGCGCGCACGTGGGTGCCGACTGCCACCGTGGCCACCGAGACACCATCGACCACGCACACCGCAGGGCGGTCGCCGATGACCTCGAGGGTGACCTCTTGCTCGCCGCCGAGCACGACGCTGCGGTCGATCACGAGATGGGGCGCCACAGGTGTCATCACGAAGGCATCGAGATGAGGGGCCAAGACGGGACCTCCTGCCGAGAGGTTGTACGCCGTCGACCCAGCCGGCGTGGACAGGAGCACACCGTCAGCCGAGTAGGTCAAGAACAGCTCGCCGTCGATCGACGACGTCAGGCGAACCACGTGGCCAGGCACCGTCTTTTCGACCGAGAGCTCGTTGACGGCAAAGAAGGATCGGGATTGATCGGCCTCGGTCAGCGTGATGGCCAAGCCCGCCCGCCGCTCGATCGACGCTCGACCGGCCAGCGTCTCGACGATCACGTCATCGAGCTCGGCCGGTGGCAGGTCGAGCAGATAGCCCACTCGTCCGAAGTTGACCCCGAGGATGGGCGTGCCGCAGTCATGTGCGAAGCGGGCCGATCGGAGGAACGTGCCGTCTCCCCCCAGGCTCACGCAGAGCGACGGCTTGAGCTCGTCGAAATGAGCTGCGCCGTGGTCGGCCTCAAGGGCCTCGAGACCGATCCTGGCGACGCTGACGCCACGTCGAGTGAGGTTCGCCTCCGTCTCATCGGCCAGCGCGGCGGCATCTTCACGCCCGTCATGGACCACCAGGGCGACGTCGACGCTCATGACAGCGCCTCAGCCTGGTCGAGCGCCGACTCGATGGCGTCGTCGAGGCCGGGTGCGGAGGCACCCGTGGGGCGCACGTGAAGGCAGAACTCAGCGTTGCCAGCGGGTCCAAGGATCGGTGAGCTCACCACCCCCATGATGGCGGCTCGAGACTCGCTGAGCGCACCACAGAGGCCCAGGAGAGCCGATCGGCGGTCAGAGCGATCCTTCACGACCCCATGACCCCTCGACGCGATGATGCGGCCCACCTCGAACTGAGGTTTGCACAAGAGCACGAGATCGGCCTCCTTCTCGACCAGCTCGAGCAACACTGGCACCAACGGTCGGAGCGAGATGAAGGAGAGGTCTGCTGACAAGAAGGTCGGCAACGCTCCGTCCAAAAGCGCTCGCAGCTCTGAAGCGGCGAGCTGGCGGATGTTCGTGCGCTCAAGGCTGAGCACGCGTTCATCGGAGCGGAGCTTCTCGTGGAGCTGGCCATAGCCGACGTCAACCGCCACCACACGAGACGCTCCACGCTGGAGGAGGCAGTCGACGAAGCCGCCTGTCGAGCTCCCGGCGTCGAGAGCGAGGCGACCATCCACGTGGAGGTCGAAGCAGGCAAGGGCATGCTCGAGCTTGAGCCCACCGCGTGAGACGAAGCGAGCGCCACCGTCGGTCACGATGATCGGATCCTCAGGGGCCACCTGGCGAGAGGGCTTCTCGGCCACCACGCCGGCAACGAGGACTCGATGCTCTTCGATCGCCAAGGAGGCCTCTTGGCGTGAGGACACCAGACCGCGAGAGACGAGCACGCGATCAAGGCGCTGGCGCGCCATCGATCTAGCGCTCCACGGCGCTCTCGAAGCGACCGGCCAGCCGTCGACAGCGAAGGCCCACACCTCGGATCAGAGAACCCGTCCGGAACACGACGGTGCGTCCGACGCCCACGACGGCTCGAGGGGTCGCGCTGGTGGCGGCCACCAGCGAGTCCTTCGCCGAGTGCACGCCCTCGGCCAGGTGGCCGTTGACCACCGTCACCGCGACGTGACCAGCATCGAGATAGCGCTCCGGGTGCGGTCGTTCCATTGCCCAGTGACGCTAGTGGAGCGCCCCTCGGCGATCCGCGATGAGCTCAGCGATGTGCTCAGCGAAGAAACGCTCGGACCACCTCGAGCAGCGACGTCCCTGACACAGAAACGGCGCCCGCGTCGAGAGGCGTCGCCTCCGAGAGCACGAGACCGAACGGGGCGTCGAGGCGACGAGCGAAGGCGCCGTCGGTCGAGGGCCTGTCGCCTATGACGAGCGCGATCTCCCTCGCACGATCTTCCACGAGCGACGCCATCAACCATCCGGGCTTCCCCGCGATGAGGGGTGCTTGCTCTGCCGCCGTGGCGATGGCGGCGACGAGGGCGCCGGTCCCCGGCAGCAAGCCATCGGGGGTGGGGTGGGTCGGGTCGTCGTTGGTGGCGACCAGCGTGGCGCCTTGGCGCACTGCCGTGGCGGCGTTGGCGACCGTGGCGAAGTCGAAGCTCCGCTGCCAGCCGACCAGCACGTAGTCAGGGCGACCTTCTTGCACGAGGCCACGTGCCTCGCAGGCCTCGAGCAGGCCCGCCTCGCCGACGACCAAGGCGCTCGAACCAGGTTCTGCCGCCTGTGCGGCAGCCTGCGCAGAGGTCACGATCATCTCGGCGTCCGCCTTGATCCCGGCTCGCTCCAGACGCGCCACCAGCTCTTGGAGGGTCGGTGACGAGTTGTTGGTGGCGAAGAGCACGCGATGACCCGCCTCTTCTAAGAGAGCCACACCTTCGCCTGCGCCAGCAAGTGGCTCTCCGGCCAGCCACACGACACCATCAAGATCGACGACCACCGTCGTGGTGGTCGAGCTCACGTGCGCGACTTGGTGGGGATCACGACCACGGGGCACGGAGCATGGTGCACGCAGTGAAGGCCCACGGATCCGAGCAGCACGCTGCCGATGTCACCTCGACCGCTGCTCCCCACGACGAGCAGCTCCGCCTCGACGCAGGCCCGCACCAAGACGTCTCCTGGATGACCGAGCCGGGCATCTTTGATGACCTCGACGTGGGCGGGAAGCGTCGCTCGACCCAGCGCCTGATCGATGGCCGCCATGCTGACTGTCTCGAGATCGGCGTCGCTCATGGTGGCAGAGACGGCGCCGCCGAGGGCCTCACCCATGTCCATCCACGTCGTGGGGCTCTGGGTCACGCTGATCACGCGCAGCACCGCTCCTCTGAGGGCTGCCTCAGACGCAGCCCACGAGAGGACGTCGGCCGCTGCGCCAGAACCATCAACGCCCACCACGATCTCACCCATGTGTTCCTCCACGTCGGATTCGATCGTATCGGTTGGCCTCTGCGCCACCTTCGCTCCACGAGGGCCCGGGCGCCTCGCCACCTGGCCCAGCTTGCCTTGAGCGCGCCTCGCTCTCGACGCCGCAGTGTTCTAGGAGAAGTCGGTACCCCCGTCGACGTTCAGCTGTGCACCCGTCATGTAGGAGTTGGCCTCCGAGGCGCAGAAGTAGATCACCTCGGCGACCTCCGACGGGGTCCCCAGGCGATGGAGGTCTGCGTGGTGGCCGTAGAGCTCTTCGAGGACGTGATAGCCAGCGACCGGGTCGCTGCCGTCTGCACCCGCTGCGCTCACCGCGGCAGCGAGGGTGTCGGAGAGCACGGCCCCAGGGGCGACGGCGTTGACCAGGATCTGCTCAGGCCCAAGCGACCGAGCGAGGTTCTTCGTCACGCTCGCCAACGCTGTCTTGGCCGCCGTGTAGGCGATCAGCGGCGGGCTCTGATGCTTGACCGACGTCGCCGTGACGTTCACGATCCTGGCCCATGAGGCTCGCCGGAGCAGTGGCAGGCAGGCTCGTGTGGTCCGTACCGCTGAGAGCACGCCGGCATCGAAGGCAGCCCCCCAGGCCGCGTCATCGAGGTCTTCGATCCCACCTCCGCTCGAGGGGCCCACGGCGTTGACGAGGGCGTTGAGGTGACCGAAGGCGTCGTCCACCTCTGCCACGCTGCGCTCGACCGCCTCTCGGTCGGTGACGTCACAGCGAAGGGTCAGCACCTGGCGGGCCCCTTGTGACGCCACCAGCGACTCCGCTGCCTGCAGGGATGCCTCATTTCGGCCCAAGAGGGCCACGGATGCTCCTTCGCGAGCAAACCGGCAGCCGGTCGCCAGACCCATCCCGGTCGATCCGCCAGCGATGAGCACGGTCGTCTGCTCGCTCGCACGATCTCCCACCTCATGAGCCTGCCACAGTCTCTGTCGTGAGGTGGTCCTCGCCGACACCTGACTCTCCGCTCACTCGAGCCTTCCCCGATAGAGTCCCGAGCGAGCACGTCGGTGAAGCGATGCGAGGAGCAGCGATGAGCAAGGAAGACCAGACACCCGAGTCTTCGTGGCCCACAGGGGTGACCCCCGCCGAGGGACAGCGGCCCAAGCCCGGTGACATCATCCTCGATCCGAACCTGGCGTTCGCTCCGGAGCCGCTGGTGGGCGATGCCGTCGACAACGCGCTCGCCGAGGACGAGTCAGACACCACCATCCCCGAGGGGCCGTTGCTGGCCATGAAGGACCACCGCCACACCCAGTGGCATCTGCTGGCCTCCCATGAGCGCCACGAGCGCGTGCGCGAGTCGATCTCTTCAGGGGGCGACGTGCTCTACGTCATCGACGACGGGCGCACCCACGCCATGATCGGCCGGATCATCGGCACGTCGCCCTCGTGCACCTACAGCCTGGTTGGCCGCGTGAGCCGAGACGACCTCGCCAACCTGAAGGTGGGTCACGTCCCCTTCGACGAGGCGTTCTCCACCGCTGAGGAGCTCGCGGTGGTCGGCATGGCCAACGTCGACGAGGTGGCCTCGACCAATGTCTTTGACGTCGGCTACTTCGACAGCCCCGGAGAGATCCCTGTGGCCTACCTGCCCGGGAACGATGCCTTGATCTTCAAAGGCGACCTCGAGATCACCGCCTACTGAGCTGCGAGCAGCCCCGGGCTCAGCGCACTGGCCGAGCCTGCGTCGAGGATCCAGCGCGTGACCGGCAACGAGGCGAAGAGCTGGGCGGGCCGCACCACGGGGTCGAGGTCTCCCTCGAGCACGCCTGCCACTGCGTCGGCCTTGCTGGAGCCGCTCACCAAGAAGGCGATCTGCTTCGCCGTGCCCAACACAGGCTCACCGAGCGTCAACCGCCACGAGCTGACGACCTCGACGTAGTCGGCGACCACCCAACGGTGTGGCTCCACCGACCAGGTGAGCCCGGGGAAGAGCGATGCGGTGTGTGAGTTCTCTCCCAAGCCCAGCAAGACGAGGTCCACCGGTCGAGTGGGGCCACCAGCGTCGTCGCACGTCCCGCCGAGCAGACCGCCCAGCAGCTGGCAGTAGCGCGTCGCCTCGGTGTGGGGATCCGCCTCGCCTCGGAGACGGTGGACCTGGTTGGAGGCGATGCCGACAGGGTCGAGCAGCGCCGTCTTGGCCATCAGGAAGTTCGACGAAGGATCGTCAGGCGCCACGCAGCGCTCATCGCCGAAGACGAAGATCACCTTCGACCACTCGATCTCGCCGGCGAAGGGCTCCGAGGCCAGGTGCTCGTAGAGATCCCTCGGCGTGGTGCCGCCGGCGAGCGCGACGACGAAGGAGCCCTGCTCGTCGATCGCCGACCGAGCCGCGTCGACGAAGAGCGCGCCGGCTTCCGCCAGCCACGCCTCGTGGTCGGCCAGCACGGAGATCGAGGTCGTCACGAACGGTCTCGGCGCGTTGCGCGGTAGAGCGCGATGGCGTGGTTGGTCGATGCATCGTGGGTGAGCGGCGCATCGGGATCGGTGAGATCGCCGGCCACCTCCAAGGCGAGCTGCTTGCCGAGCTCGACACCCCACTGGTCGAACGAGTCGATGCCCCAGACAGCTCCTTGGGTGAAGACCTCATGCTCATAGAGGGCGATCAAGGCTCCGAGGGAGAACGCGGAGAGCTCGTCGAGCAAGAGCAGCGTCGACGGTCGGTTCCCGGGGAAGGTCCGGAACGGCACCTGGAAGTCCTCGACCCCCGCCGCCGTCACCTCCTCCGCAGTCCGCCCGAAGGCCAGCGACGCGGCTTGCGCGAAGAGGTTGGCCATCAAGAGATCGTGGCTGGCCGGGAAGTCCGAGAGCGGCTCGAGCACACCGATCAGATCGAGCGGCACCAGCCGGGTTCCCTGGTGGAGCAGCTGGTAGAAGGAGTGCTGCCCGTCGGTGCCGGGCTCTCCCCAGAAGAGCAGGCCCGTGTCGTAGGTCACGGGCGCGCCGTCTCGACGGACCCGCTTGCCGTTCGACTCCATCTCGAGCTGCTGGAGGTAGGCAGGCAGGCGGGTGAGGTCTGCCGCGTAGGGCATGACCCCGATGCTGTCGACCCCCTTGAAGCCCGAGTACCAGACCCTCGAGAGTCCAAGGAGCATCGGGAGGTTCTCGCTGACGGGTGCCGTACGGAAGTGCTCGTCCATGGCGTGGAAGCCGGCGAGCATCTCGGCGAAGCTCTCGGAGCCCACGAGCAGCATGGTGGAGAGCCCGATGGCGGAGTCCATCGAGTACCGACCACCCACGAAGCTCCAGAACCCGAACATCGAGTCGGCTCTGATGCCGAAGGAGGCGACCTCCTCCGCGTTGGTCGAGACCGCCACGAAGTGGTTCGCCACGGCAGCGTCGCCGAGGGCTGCGACGATCCACGAACGGGCGAGCTGCGCGTTGGTCATCGTCTCGAGCGTGGTGAAGGTCTTCGACGAGATGATGAACAGCGTCGTCGCCGGGTCGAGTCCGTCGGTGGCGATCTCGAAGTCTGCGCCGTCGACGTTGGCAACGAAGCGGGCCTCGAGGGGCGACGACACCGAGCGCCTGAGGGCCTTCGCCGCCATCTCTGGTCCGAGGTACGAACCGCCGATGCCGATGTTGACGACGTGCGTGATGCGCTCACCGGTCGCCCCGCACCAGGTGCCCTCGCGCACGGCATCGGCGAAGGTTGCCATCTGGTCGAGCACCGCATGGACGTCGGCGACCACGTCATGGCCCTCGAGCTCGAGCGTCGCCTCGCGAGGCATCCGCAAGGCGACGTGCAGCACGCTGCGACGTTCAGAGCTGTTGATGACCTCTCCGCGGAACATCGCATCGCGCTGGGCCTCGACACCGGTCTCATGAGCCAGCTGCACGAGGTGTGCGACCACGTCAGCATCCAAGAGGTTCTTTGACAGATCGGCGTGGATGCCGCAGACCTCGAGACGGAGGTCGTCTGCCCTGGTCGGTGCCGAGGCGAAGAGCGCTCGGAGCTCCACGCCTTCAAGGCGATCAGCGTCTGCTCGCAGGGCGCTCCATGCGCCAGTCGTGGTGGGGTCCACCACGCCGTTCAGTCCGGCATCTCCAGGCGTGCTCATCGCCACCACTCCTCCATCGGTTGAGAACTCAGCTCGGCAGGTTGACGCGTGGATCGATCCACGGGCCGTCCGCGCCGATGATGCCGAGCGCCTCGGGGGGACCCCAGGTGCCCTGGTCGTAGTGGTAGACGGGGGTGGCGTTCCCCAAGATGGTCTCGACGATCTGCCACTCGGCGTCGACCAGGTCCTCTCGGGTGAAGAGCTCCGTGGAGCCTCGCAAGGCATCCTCGATGAGGCGAGCGTAGGGAGGGACTGCTTCGCTGGCCTGCTCCGCCAAGCTCAGCTCGACGTCGTCACCGACCATCCGATCGCCAGGCTGCTTGACCCGCAAGGCGAGCCCGATCGAGATGTCGGGGGAGATCCGGAAGCGAAGGTGCGAGGAGTTGCGAGGGACCACCTCGCCGAAGAGGTCGACAGGGGGCCGAGTGAACTCGACGGTGATCTCCGTCGCGGTCACCGGGAGGTGCTTGCCCGTTCGGATGAAGATTGGGACCCCGCTCCAGCGCCACGTGTCGATCGTGAGCTTCACCGCCACGAAAGTCTCCACCGAGGAGTCCGGGTGGACGCCTTGGTTCTCCCGGTAGCCCCCGTACTGGCCACGAACGAGATCAGTGGATCGAAGAGGTCGAACCGCCTTGAGGAGGATCGCCCTGGCGTCTCGGACCGCGTCGCTGCTGCCGTTCGAGGGCGGCTCCATGCAGAGGTTCGACACCACGGCCAAGAGGTGGTTCTGCAACACGTCGCGGATCGTCCCGACCTGGTCGTAGAACGCTCCGCGGTCCTCGACCCCGAACTCCTCGGCCATCGTGATCTGGATCGATTTCACAAAGCGCCGGTTCCAGATCGGCTCGAAGATCGGGTTGGCGAAGCGGGTGTAGACGATGTTCTGGACGGGATCCTTGCCCAAGTAGTGGTCGATCCTGAAGATCCGATCCTCGGTGAAGTGCTCGTGCAAGAGGTCGTTGAGCTCCCGAGCTGACGCCAGGTCTCGTCCAAAGGGCTTCTCGACCATGATGCGGGCCTTCGAGCAGTCACCCATGGCCGCCAGGCCGTTGATGACGACAGGGAACATCGAAGGCGGCACGGCCAGGTAGTGCAGAGGTCTCGTGGATGAGCCGAGATCCTCACGAAGTGCGTCGAAGGTGGACGACTCCTTGTAGTCGCCGCTGACGTAGCGAAGCAGGCCCGCCAGCTTGGCGAAGATCTGCTCGTCGATCTTCGTGTGGTCCGCCACGCTGGCGTGCGCCCGGGCACGGAACTCCTCGTTGGACATCGGCGACGAGGCGACACCGATGATCGGCACGTCCAAGATGCCGTGGTCGACCAGCCGGTAGAGGGCCGGGAAGATCTGCTTGTACGCAAGATCGCCGCTCGCCCCGAAGAAGACGAGGGCATCGGCCTGCTCAGCCATGTTCGCTCGGGCCCTTCTCCAGGTGGCCCCCGAAGCCGAAGCGCATCGCACTCAGGACCTTGTCGGCGAACGCTGCGGAGCCCTGTGAGGCGAAGCGGCTGGTGAGCGCTGCAGAGAGCACCGGCGTCGGCACCCCTTCGTCGATCGCCGCTTGCACCGTCCAGCGACCTTCACCCGAATCAGACACGCGTCCACCGAAGCTCTCGAGCCGCGGGCTCTGGTGCAAGGCCTGCGCCGTGAGATCAAGCAGCCAGGAGCTCACCACCGAGCCACGCCGCCACAGCTCGGCGACCTCCGAGAGGTCGAGCTGATAGCGGTAGAGGTCCGGGTCGCGCAGCGGCGCGGTCTCCGCATCGGAGGCGACCTCTCTGTCGCCAGCATCGGCAGACGCCAGCACGGCTAGTCCTTCGGCGTAGGCGGCCATGAGGCCGTACTCGATCCCGTTGTGGACCATCTTGACGAAGTGGCCTGCCCCCGGTGGTCCGCAGTGCAGGTAGCCCTCCTCGGCCGTCGTCGGCGTGCCCTCGCGGCCCGGTGAGCGCTCGGCTGCCTCGATACCGGGGGCCAGGTCCTTCAAGATCGGCTCGACCAGCGAGAACGAGGCGTCCTCGCCCCCCACCATGAGGCAGTAGCCACGCTCGGCGCCCCAGATCCCGCCGCTCGTGCCGCAGTCCACGTACCCGATCCCTGACGGGGCGAGCGCCTCGGCTCGTCGCAGATCATCGTGGTAGTGCGAGTTGCCTCCGTCGATGATGACGTCACCAGGCTCGAGCAACGGTGTGAGGCCGTCGAGCACCGAGTCAACGACGCCCGCCGGCACCATGAGCCAGATCGCCCGGGGTCGGCTGAGGGCCCCGACGAGGCCCTGGAGATCCTCAGCACCGGTGGCGCCCTCACCGACGAGGCGCTCGATCGCTGCAGGATCGTGGTCGGTGACGACCAGCTCGTGGCCTCGACCCATCAGCCGAGTCACCATGTTCGCTCCCATGCGGCCAAGCCCGATCATCCCCAACTGCATGTCGTCAGCTCCTCGTCCTCGGTTGAGTCACGAGACTATCGAGTGCCCATCGCCCCGTTCACCAGCATGAAGCCCCCTCGTCCAGTGACCTGAGGTGCTGACGTAGCCTGAGGCCGTCTCAGCGCTCCCTTGAGCACGAGGCCGAAGGACGACGGCGCTCGCTCCTCTCTGCGACGACGAGGAAGGTATCGATGCCCACTTCACGTACCGACTCGGTGATCTCACAGATACGAGGTCTGGTCGATGCCATCCGAGAGGGTGACGACGCCTTGGTCGAAGAGGCGGTCAACAAGCTGAGCGGTCGCCGGCGTCTCTACGCCCCGCTCGGCATGGTCGTCGGCGCCTTCACCATGCTCTTTGAAGGCCTCCGCATGCTCGTGACCAACTGGCGACTCATGCTCATCCAGATCCTGCCCGCGATGTGGATCTGGGCCGCGATGCTCAACCTGAAGGCCCACGTCTTCTACGGCAAGTCCTTCCACCCGCTGCACGGCTGGGCACTGGCGCTGGCCATCGCCGTCATCGTGGCGATCACCGCGGCGAGCTCGTTCCTCAACGCCGTCTTCGCCTTCGCCGTGGCGAAGAAGAGCCAGATCGAGATCGGTCCTGCCTTCCGCGAGGCGCGCAGGCACGCGCTGGTGGTCCTCGGATCGGGAGCGCTCATCGGCTTGGGGCTGGGTTTTGCCGCGCTCTACGTCGATCGCTGGAGTCGGCTGTGGTTCACGCTCTCGATGAGCATCGTCATCGGCGTGATGATGTTCGCCTACGTCACGGTGCCCGCCCGACTCATCGGCATGCGGGCCACCTACTCGAAGGCCGATCAGCTCAAGGCCACCGTGGTCGGCGGGATCATCGGGGCCATCGTCTGCTCGCCGCCCTACATGCTGGCGCGCATCGGGATCCTGATGCTCGGGTCCAGGTTCTTGTGGATACCGGGCGTGATCCTGCTGGTGATCGGCCTCGCCCTGCAGATCGGAGCGACCAGCTCGGTCAAGGCCATCAAGATGAGCGCCAAGCTCGTGGCCGGCGGCCAGACGAGCTCGCCCTAGAAGCCCACGCCCCCTCCCCCGCCTCCTGCTGTCGTCGTCGTGGTCGACGGGGCAGTCGTCGGCGGCGAGGTGCTCGGAGGTGACGCCACCGCTGGTGCGGTGACGGGCGTCGAGGCCGGCAGAGGAGCACCCTGCTGGGTTGACGTCGCAGGAGGCGAGGTGCTGGTCGAGGTGGCTCCTCTCGAGGTCGCCGGTCTGGTGCTCTGCGAGAGCCCTGAGGTCGTGGTGGTGACGGCGAGGTTCGATGCCTTCTGATGCGCGGTGCTTGTGGTCGTCGGCCGGTGCACCGAGGCCGAGGAGCAGGCAGCGATCAAGACGCCTCCGGTGAGCAGGAGTGAGCCTTTGGCGAGCAGTGCTCTTCTCATCGTGGGCTCCAGACGGTGGTGGCGGCGCTGGTGGGCGTTGAGGTCGTGGCGGACGACGGGGCACCGTCCTTGGCGCCTCTGAGCGAGCGCCCGATGACGGCATCGATGCTGTAGCGACCTGCCCCGAGGGCCGCGATGACAAGGGCCAGGGCTATCAAGGTGAGGTTGAACTCGTAGCCCGTCGGGTGAGCGACCGAGTTCAGCCCGTGCGCCCACGTCACGGTGATCATGGCCATGACCTGATCACCGAGGAGGAGGAGGCTGGCCGCTCGGCTCAGGAAGCCGACGCCGATGGCGATCGCGCCGCCGAGCTCGATGATCCCCCCGAGGACAGCGAAGAACCCACCGGGGTGGAGGTGCGCGGTGGTGGAGAAGAACGCAGCGGTCCGGTGGAGGCCTGGACCGTTGAAGGTGCCGAAGAGCTTGCCGGCGCCGTAGTAGACGAAGATCCACACGAGCACGATGCGCACCGCGATGACCGCGACGTCCAACCCGACGACGCTCGGACGAGTGTCGAAGAGCCTCGCGAGAACGGCGCGCGTCGCTCCTCGTCCGTGGTCTTTCGTCAGCGCCACGGCGCGACCCGCCCTGCTCGGTCCAAGCCCTGTCCGCTTGGCTCGACCAGCTGTCCGCCGACCGGATCGGCGCGACTCGACAGTGGTCGCAGCGGTGCCCACAGCTGCGCGGCCATGACCCGAAGGTGCATGGGTCGCTCCGAGGCCTGCTCGACGATGAGCGGGCGGCCGGGCAAGCCGGTGTCGGTGCGGATGGTCTCTTCTGTGGGGAAGACGGCGGAGCCGAAGAGCTGATCCCAGATCGTGAGGGCAAAGCCAAGGTTCACGTCTTGTGGTCCGTCGAGCTTGTGGTGGAGTCGGTGGTAGTTGGGACTGACCAGAAGGCGACCGAGGGGCCCGAAGCTCAGGTTCGTGTTCGAGTGCTCGAAGGCGACGTAGCCCGCATAGGCGACCAGCAGCGTGACGGGAACCGCACCATTGGCCAGCAGGATGATGCCTGGCACCAGCGCGATGAGATACGAGACGTGGATCAGCGGGTGGGTCCGAAAGACCGTGAGGACGCTCATGTCCTCTTGGGAGTGGTGCAGCTCATGGAAGCGCCACAGCACTCGGATCCTGTGGTTGCCCAGGTGGGCCAGCCAGTTGCAGCCATCCATGACCACGAAGAGCAGCGCGATCACCAGCCATCGCGGCACGAAACCCTCTCGCGGCACGATGATCCACGGCAGGCTTCGCTCGACCAGCTCGCCGAAGGCCAGGGAGAGAGCCACCACCAAGGGCGCCACGACCGAGGCGTTGAGGACGGTGTAGAGGAGGTCTTGGCGGTAGCCACGGGCGAACCACGAGCGGCGCTGCGCGGGCCGGAGACGCTCGAGGACCATGAGCCCGACCAGGATCGCCACGGTCAGCGGTCCGATGAGCACGACGTGGAGGTTCGCCATCGACGCAGCGAAACCCACCCCTCCCCACTGGCTCAGCACGCCGAAGAGCACGAGACCCACGGCGATGGCGACCACCGACAGCGCAGGAAGGTAGAGAGGGCCCGACCTTCGCTCTGCGTTCGCTGGCGCGGGCGACGTCGAGACGGGGGCCGTGGTGCTCCCCGGATCCTCCGGGAGCTCCAGAAGGTCCGATCGCTCGATCTGCGCGGGTCGCTCGACGCTGAGCGTGCGCGGGAGGGTCATCGAGAGCTGGTCGCTAGAAGCCGACGCCACCGCCCCCTCCTTGCGTCGTGCTGGGCGAGGTGGCACCTGGCGAGCCGGAGGTCTTGAGGACGAACCAGGTCCCGTCGACGCCTTCTCCCTTGGCCTGACCGGCTGCGGTGTCAGAGGAGTAGTAGTAGAGGGGGTGCTGGTCGTAGGTCACCTGCGTGGTGCCGTCGGGACGGGTCAGGGAGCCGAGCGTGCCCGTCAGACCCGAGCCAAGGGCAGCCTTCGACCCGCCAGACACGACCAAGGGCGGCCAGGTAGCGGCGCACGTGCCGGTGCAGGTGCTCGAGGTGGGTGAGTCAGTCGTGAAGTAGTAGAGCGTCTTGCCGTTCGGACCCGTCAGCACTGAGCCGACGCTCGAGATGGTGGCCGAGGAGAGCTTGGCGGCACTCGTGGGAGCTGGTGTCGAAGGTGCACTCGTCGTCGCCGGCGAGCTCTGCGACGAGCCGCAGGCCGCTGCGACGAGGGCGATGCCCGCAAGCGGTACCACGAGGGCGAGCCGACGGTGGCGGCGAGCTCCGTGACGCTTGGTGTGGGGACTGGCTTTGGGGGCTGTGAGGTTGGTCATCACCTTGGCCTACCGAAGTGCTCCTCCGTTCGTTCATCGAGTCACCTCCTTTTCTGCGAGCCACCGTGACTCCCGTGTGGCTCATCAGCGCGAGCGCGAACATGGCGGGAGCCAGATGTCGTGCCCGAGGACTCGCAGAGGAATCGAGGCCGAGCGATCGGCGATGGCAGCCACCGAGCATCCAGCACGCCCGTCGACCCACTCAGGGAAGTTCGAGCGTCAAAGGATGGGGAAAGAACGTAGATTGCCGGATGTCTGCTGAAGGGGAGGAATCGGGACGTGTCGAATCGATTTGAAGACAAGAGCATCGTGATCACAGGTGGAGGGGCCGGACTCGGGAGGCTCTGCGCTCTGCAATGGGGAGCTGAGGGGGGCAAGATCATCGTCTCGGACTTGGTCGAGGATCGAGCCCATGCAGTCGCCAAGGAGATCGAAGCGGCCGGCGGTGTCGCCGTCGGGCTGAAGGCCGATGTTCGCATCGAGGCCGACGTCGAGCAGGCCGTGGCTGCCGCAGTCGAGCACTTCGGCAAGCTCGACATCATGTTCGCGAATGCCGGACGCTCCCTGCCAGGAGGTCCCTCCATCGCCGAGACCACTGAGGAGCAGTGGGACGACGTGACCAACACCGTCTTCCGAGGGGTGTTCTTCTCGGGGAAGCACGCCTTCCACCAGATGAAGAAGCAGCGCAGCGGCAACATCGTCGTCACGACCTCTGCTGCTGGACTCAACGCCTATCCGGTCGGCTTCGGTGCCTACGCGGCAGGCAAGGCTGGTGCGATCGGACTCGTGCGCTCGATGGCCACCGAGTGGGGCAGGTACGGCATTCGGGTGAACGGCTTCGCGCCGACGCACGGCATGTCCATCAACTTCGCCCTCCCCCTCGATGCCCCGGTGCTCAATCAGTCCTACGAGGAGTTCGCCCTCGCGCAGTCAGGTGAGCCGTGGCACGACGACCAGTTCGTGGGACCGCTGAAGGTCGGTCGACCGCCAGGTCTTCGGGACAACGCTGTGGTGGCAACCTTCTTGGCCTCTGACGACTCGGCGTACATGTCGGGTCTCATCATCCCAGCCTGCGATGGCGGCAACTTTGCCATGACGTCGATCCACTTCGAAGAGTCCTGGACGCTCGAAGAGATGACGGCGCAAGCCAACGAGGAGCCGACGAGCTGAGGGGCCCGTCGTCGTCACGATCGACTCTTTGGCGTCGGACTTCGTTAGAGTCTCTCCTGTGAAGCTCGATGCCTACAGGAGCTGCTCGTTCTCAGAGAAGCGCGAGGTGCTCGAGACGTTCTGGCGATCTCGTCCTGCTGGATCAGCCAAGGTGGAGCGAGCGGCGACCGAGTACGGACCGTGGGCCGTGGCCCTCCTCGTGATCATCATGCTCGAGCTGATCGTGCTGCTGGTGGTGACCATCTCTCTTGGCTACCTCGCAGGATGGATCGTGCTCGTACCCGGCCTCCTGGCAGGGTTCGGGTTGGTGAAGGCCGTCGATCGCTCTCGGAATCTCGCCGCGCAGGCATAGTCCGAGGAGCTGAGCCCTCCGCTCCTGGCTCACCGTGCTCCCCGACGACCTCGATCGGCGGCACATGGTGCAGCATCCGAGAGCGCAGCACTGGCAGATCGCGTGGAGCCCCCGTCGAGTCCACGAGGACACGTTCAGCGTCGCCTCTACGATGCCCCTATGAACCTCCTCTTCGTCTTCGCCGACGAGCTGCGCGCCCAGGCGGTCGCGTGCAACGCCAACCGAGACGTCAAGACCCCTGTCCTCGACCGCCTCGCCGCCGAGGGCGTCGTCTTCGACCACGCGTACTCGACAACCCCGGTGTGCACCCCCGTGAGAGGTTCCCTGCTCACGGGTTGCTGGCCGAGAACCCACGGCGCAGCGACCAATGATCTCCCCGTCAACCATGAGGGCCCCACCCTTGCGCGCTCGCTCTCAGCTGCGGGCTACCGCTGTGGCTACGTCGGCAAGTGGCACCTCGGGGGGCTCCCACGAGACCGCTTCACCCCCCCCGGGCCAGGGCGCCTTGGCTTCGACGACTTCTGGGCCTCATGGGAGTGCAGCCATGCCTACATGCATCCCCGCTGGCACGAGGACACCCCTGAGGTCCATGCGGCACCGGGACGCTACGAGCCAGAGGTCCAGACCGATCTGGCCCTCGGCTGGCTCGAACGCCTCACAGCAGCGAGGACAGCGGAGCCCTTCTGTCTCTTCGTGTCCTACGGACCGCCCCACGAGCCCTATCTCCCCGCCGCTCCTGGGCGCGAGGACCTCTACGACCCTGTTGGCTTGACGCTTCCTCCCAACGTGCCGGCGGAGCTCGCCAGCGCGGAGCGAGCGGATCTCGCCAACTACTACGGCCACACCACCGCGATCGATGAGCAGCTCGGGCGACTGGTGGGGTATCTCGAGGACCACGACCTCGTGGAGGACACCCTGGTGGTCTTCAGCTCCGACCATGGCACGATGCTCGGCTCCCATGGTCTCCATGGCAAACAGCTTCCCTACGAGGAGTCCATCGCGATCCCCCTGGTCATGCGTGGCGGCCCCGCGCTCGGGCCGGCGGGCCGACGTGATCAGCTCCTCATCGGCATGGTCGATCTCGCCCCGACGCTGCTCGGCTTGCTCGGGCTGAGCGCCGACAAGAGGATGCAGGGGCGAGATCTCTCCGGCTACGTGGCTGATCCGGCGCTTCCTGAGCGTCCCTCCGAGGTCGGCCTTGAGAACGCGCTGGTGGTGGATCGGTCGAGGTCCAAGGACCTGCGCCCCTGGTGGGGCGTGCGTACTGATCGCTACACCTACGCGAGGCACTTCGAGGCACCCTGGCTGCTGTTCGACAACCACGCCGACCCGTTCCAGCTGGTCAACCTGGTCGATGACCCTCGGCTGGTCGAGCTCAGAGCAGAGCTCGACACGACGGTCTACCGAACCTTCGGGCGCGTCGGCGAGCCGATCGCCCCGGAAGACGAGTACGCGATCCTCTGCGGCGTCGATCAGCTGTGGGAAGAGAAGAAGATCGCCGCTGGTTGGCAGTAGCCAGCTCGCCTCGCTGCTGCTGGCTCCGGAGCGTCCCCATGGCACCAGCGCACCTGGCCTCTGCTCGGACTCAAGGAACAGACAGATACGTGGTCGAGTAGCGGTCCGCTAGGTCACGGAGCGCCCCAGAGCAGTCTCCAGCGAACGACGAACCGTGCATCAGAGCCAACGTGGTGGGAGCGAGCTCGGCCAGCTGTCGCATCACGGCCGGCGTGTCAGGCGCGAGCGACGTGCTCCTGAAGATCGCCTCTGCTTCCATCGCCGGCTCGATGATGTCAGAGGTGGTGAGCGCAGGACCGTTGCCCAGGTGGGTGAACAGGTCGCCACAGAGCAAGGTGCTCGTCGTCTCCTCGAAGAGGATGCCGGCGTCCCATCCATGGGGGACGTGGGCCGTGTCGAGGTGCCGCACCCTCATCGTCCCGAGCTCGATGACCTCGCCGTCGGCCAAGGGGCGAGGCGCTCGATCTGCCATCTCGTTGACAGAGACCAGGCACCCGATGGCCCCATGGGCGACCTGTGACGCAGGTGCGCTGCCGAGGAGCTCGTTCATGGCGCCACACTCATCTGACTCGACGTGCCCGAAGGTGATCCACCGCAGGCGATCAAGCGGCATGACGCGCTCGAGGGCGATGCGGATCGAAGGGAACATCGAGCGATGACCCGTGTGGAACAGCAGAGGCTCATCATCGAGGAGCAGAAACTGGTTGAACGTGAACCCCTCGGGGCCGATCTCGGGAACGAGGGTGGACAACCGGAAGATGCTGGGTGCGATCTCGTCGAGGGTCGTTTCCATGGCTGTCCTCCCTTGGGTCCTGCTTGGTGGATTGGATCGTGAGCGTGCGTTGAACCGACGACTCGCCGTGCGCGGTTGGCCTACGAGTCAGCTGGAGGCTGTGCGGCCGGTCGTGTCGATCTAGAGGGGGAAGCTCGCGTGACCCTCGACCGTCGTCACGTCCAGCGGCGAGAGTCCTCTGACCTTCTCGACGACACGCTGGAGTGCAGCGGCGATGAAGGTGCTCCACGCGCCTCCCGATTCCCACCGCTCGGTCACGAGAGATCCCTCATCCCTCGACCCCGCAGCGTGCGCCAGCAAGCCAGCCAGTGTTCCCCTTGCGGCTTCCCAGCCAGGCTCCTCCTCAACGGCGTCGCACGTCTCGAAGCCCACGCCAGAGAACCTCGCCACGTGGCCCCTTGGCATCGAAGCGCCCCCTTGCTGGTCCCCCTCCCTCGGACCATAGCGGTCAGGCAGTGCAGGGGCCGGCGAACCTGCTGATGACCAGAGACGGACTTGGTACCTTGAGGCCGTGGGTGGGGAGACGGACACGCTGGTCGTCGGAGCCTCGGCCGCTGGACTGGCGACCGGGGCTGAGCTGCGCCGTCGGGACCTGGCGTTCGAGATCGTCGAGGCGGAAGGCACAGTGGCGACGTCGTGGCGTCGGCACTACGACCGCCTCCACCTCCACACCCCGAAGCGGTTCTCGGGATTGCCGGGGCTGCCCATGCCCAAGCGCTGGCCTCGCTATCCGTCTCGTGACCAGGTGGTCGAGTACCTCGAGCTCTACCAGACGCACTTCGCACTGCAGCCTCACCTGGATGAGGCCGTGCAGCAGATCGAGCAGATCGACGAAGGCTGGGAGACGACGACGAGCTCCGGGACGTGGCGGTCTGCCAACGTGGTGATCGCCACCGGACGCGCCAGAGTTCCGGTCCGCCCGACGTGGCCGGGCATGGCTCTGTACCGAGGCGACGTCCTGCACTCGAGCGAGTACCGCAACGGCGAGCAGTGGCGGGGCCGGGCTGTCCTGGTGGTGGGCTTCGGGAACTCAGCCTGTGAGCAGGCGCTCGATCTCTTAGAACACGGCGCGCGGGTGCACTTAGCGGTTCGCTCACCTGTGAACGTCCTGCCTCGTGACCTCTTGGGCGTGGTGCCCGTCTTGCCGCTCGGGATCGTCATGCAGCGACTGCCTCCTCGCCTTGGTGACGCCTTGGCCTGGCCGATGGTCCGCAGCACCGTCGGCGACGTGACGAAGGTGGGCTTGCAGAAGCTGCCGTACGGCCCCAACACGCAGATCGCCAAAGACCATCGTGTGCCGCTGCTCGACATCGGCACGATGGCTCAGATCAAGAAGGGTCACATCACCCTCCATGGCGGTCTCGACCGGTTCACCGACGACGGCGTCGTCTTCGATGACGGCTCGAAAGCCACCGTTGACGCGGTCATCCTCGGCACCGGGTACCGGGCAGCGATCGGAGACTTCCTAGTGGGTTGGGAGGCCGTCTGCGACAGCGCGGGGACGCCGAGGACCTCTGGCGTCCCCACGGCGCTCGAGGGCCTCTTCTTCTGCGGGATGCACGTGTCACCCGCGGGGATGCTTCGTGAGATCGGCCTCGAGGCAACACGGATCGCGCAGCAGATCCTGGACCAGACCCTCTCGAAGCTCGACGCGGAGACAGACGCCACCTCGCTCTAGGTGCAGCTCCCCGTCACGTTGT
>Ga0075017_100000122_pt1 | contig 34170 bp, 41 predicted proteins | sample AleBraG_ABR_2012_FD_71475 | JGI IMG/M metagenome (GOLD analysis project Ga0075017, IMG submission 71475) | Freshwater sediment microbial communities in response to fracking from Pennsylvania, USA - Alex Branch Run_MetaG_ABR_2012 | ecosystem: Environmental > Aquatic > Freshwater > Creek >... | reverse complement strand
ATCTTTATGCGACGCTCATTTATGCGACATTCAAGGGCATCCGTTCCCCGATCCAGTCACTGGTAGGAACCGGGGAAGAAGTGGTGAGCGCGGTAGGAATCGAACCTACAACCTACTGATAGCACGTCACCGACCTGAATTCAATGGTTTCAGCGACTCCCGGACGTTCGTAGTAGGCAGATTGGGGCAATTCTAGGCACAGTTGGAACCAAATTTGGAACCAAATTCCGCAGAATGAAGGCTCGATTAAAATTCATTCGCTGGTCGTTGACCTCGTGAGATCGGTGGGTTGAAAGCAACAAGATCGCCGGAGGCAATGGCATCCGATTCTGGTCGGGTGCCCTTTTCGATTTACGCCCCGCCGCAGCACCGCTCGCGCTTCTTGCCGGAGCCGCCCGCAGGGAGACATTTCATTCCGCCTTCAGCCTCGCAACCCAGACCATTTTCCAACTTTCGTGACACGCACAGTCCCGTCCGGCTGACTGCGCACTGAGACCTTGTCTAACCTCGCAGCCGCATACAAGCCGGAGCGAAATCGGTTGCGGCTCCTTTCGTCTGTGCCGACGCCCGGAACGTCGAAGTGCTGACCGATTTTGAGCCTGCGAACACGCTCGGCAATCTTGGGGTACTTGCGCGGTTGCTCAACTCGTGGACGGAGATAGGCGTGTCGCAGCGCGATGCAGCGTTTATTGCCGCACGACGCATCGACAACTTGGGCAGGAGGGACGGAACCGTGGGCGTCGATCCAGTTGCGCCGCCGCCGACCGTAGGCGGTGGACGGGTTGGCGATCTCCTCGCAATCGGCGTTTAGCTTTGTGGGCGAGAATTTTGGCATTGAGAACCAAGCGCGGGCGCGGATTCCCTCGCGGGGATTGTATCAATACAGGCGTTCTGAAAAGCTGCTTTGGGGGCGATTCGGCTGCCCGGACGAGGTTTGGGTCGGCTCCAGCGTTTCACAGGTCATGGCAGCCTTTGTGGCCAGTCTGGCGGGCATGTGGCGGAACCATGATGACCGTGGATTGCAAGGCACCGCCAACTCTGTTCTGCGGTTCTGGGATGTGCAGCCTTGCTTTACTTCCATTGAACAGATTTCAGGCACAGCCACTCAGTCAATCCCAACACCAGCAAGCGAGTAAGCCGCGCCCTGTCTTGCTCCTGAATACCCGGATGCGCACCGCTGTAGCTGAGTAGCACCCAAAGCTTGAGCACAGCTTCTTTCTCTTCCTCTGCGAGCAGTCCCACTTTCCGAAAGTCATCGATTAGGTTCTTCTCAGAGATGGGCTGATTCACTGCAGGTGCTGCCTTGCGTTCGGTTGCCACTTCTCTTAGGCCGCGCAGCACTGAGACAAAGAAGTTGCGCGTTTCGGTTGAGGCAGCACCCCAATTCCGATTCACAAAAGTGTCGTCAGCTTCCCTGTGGTGGTACAGGATAAGATCGAGGTTGGGCGGCCTGATGGCGCGGATGAGCCCCACGAGGTAGTCATCCTCCGTTTTCAGGTCCACGCCTTTCACCGCAGCATCTACAACCCTGCCATTGATGTACGCAAAACCATCCAACTGTAGACTAGCAATGACCTCCTCTGTCGCACCATGCACATCGCCAATCTCGGGGAGAAACGCTGGGACAGAGAGCGCGGTTTGAATGGCAATCTCCAGAAACTTTACCAGCAGGAGCTTTCCAGCAAACGCCTCTTGCTCGTTGGGCGCTGGTACTCCTCCAAGGCTGACACCGCGTTCAAGGTACGTCACAATTCTGCCGTTAAATAGGTCTGGCAAAAACTGATTTGGCTTCCATCCGTACCCATCCTCAATACGTTTGAATACTTCATTGGGGACACCATGCTCGTACAGCAGTTGCTTGTAATCTTCCGGTGGCAGCAACGCTATTTGGCTATAACCACGACGATGGCCACGGTACGCGCCTCTGAAGAACAGCATGTTCAAAAGCACCTGAAGCTTCCCAACGGTTCTTTGTGTGAGTGTCACGCGCCTATTCACCAAACCTACGGATTCGAATTAATTTGGCCAGAAAACAGGGAGACTCGCACCGGAGCAAGTGGTTTGAAAGACATTCTCACTCCGGCTCCCATTGCGGCCTCTTCAAAACTCTGTAGCGTCGCTGTCAAATCCTTCACCTCGACTTCCCCTTCCACGACCACAGGCCCGGTATTTACGTCGATTCCAAAGAGCCGCAGCGGTGACTTAGGCTGCACATTTTCGAACCTAAATACGGCCTTACCACTCGCGAACTGTTGGGGCAACAGGTCTCGATTTTGCTCGCTCTTCAGGATCACGATTGAGATGTCATCAAGTTCGACGGCCCCGTTCTCCATGTACTGTTTTAGGAGGTAGATTGCCTCAAAATCCTCTCTGCTCACCTTGTCCGGCAACTTCAGATTGACTCTGAACTGATCCGCAATAGTAACGACATCATTAACGAACGAACGTCGAGCAACTTGTTGAGGGGTCTCGTCGGGCAGATTAAACCCCGCATCTAGTAAGTGTTTTTCGGTTTCCAAGTCGAATATGTGAATTGTTCCAGAGGGACGAAGGAGGCTAAAAGCATCCAAGGCTTTCTTGATGGCCTTGGGGTCTCCCTGTGTCCAATCGTTCTCGACAGTGAAGGTAGCGTCACCTTCCCGTCGAGTGGGTAGCACGAGTGACAGCTTGAAAGGCACGTTCTTGCTTGAAAGAGAAATCTCAAACTCTTCCTTGCCCATTCGAACCGGGCACAACTGCATCAAGTCATACCTGACGGTTTCGGTGCTGTTCTTACGAATAAAGTCAACACAAACGGCTCTTTTGCTATTCGCCACCACGGGTGACATCGCGAGGCTTAGCTTATAAGTACCGCCGACGTTGGACACATCGCTCAGTAATGGCCAATCGCTCTTGATCGGCCCGATCTCATCGGTTTCAAACTCCTGTGCGGCTCCGGTCTTAATAAACTCTTCGTATTTCTTGATGCCGCTGCCCTTAAAGACGGTGGAAAATCGCGGAGGACTCGCATTGAGAGATGCCGCGTCTCTCGCGAAGACGTTGACCGTTTTGTCGCCCTGCCGTATTGACATGATAAGACCCGGCTGTAGTTGGTGGCGCGAAATTGGCGGACCCAAATCCCCATCGAATACGATTTGATAGCTGAATCTCGCATCGCGGTCTTTCCAGCGTTCTATGGTGTCTTCGAGATTGGCATCCGTTACGCGCTCTAGCTCCTCCGCGCTCATGTCGCCAGTTCTAGCTGCCAGCCGCTTTAGCTCAATCACATCAATGGAAGCGTTAGGGAAAAAATGGTTCCGAAGAGTTCGCCTGTGGAGTAGTTCGTTGACAATATCGGAGGCGAACATCTTTCCGATTCTCACTTTGGATTCATAGGACTTTTTCAGGTTTTCGAACCAACGTGATGTTTTGGTGTCCAAGTCAACCGACAGACACAAAATCCAATAAGCAGGAGAGAAATGCTTCAAAGCAGTTCGCAGCGATTTTCTGATCTGGTCCTTCTGGGACTTGCCAACGCCATTTGGAAATGCCTTGCATTGCCAGATCACGGGTTTACCAGACAACTCCCCTGCAAATAGGTCAAGCCCTTCATCCCCTGACGCACCCTCGACATGTCTCAGTTCTTGCCCCAGATGCCGCTCTTTGAGAAGTTGAAAGCAGAACCTCTGAAAAGTGTCCGAGTCCATCTCTTTCAATCGCTGGTAAAGAGAGTCCATCGCATTTCCTAGAAACGACTTCCACAATTGGGAGGGCGGCTTTCAGGGTAGCATAATTTCTGCAATGGCGAATACAAAGCGAAAGTGCTAGACTACCGGGGTGGACGAACCTCGCAAGCGCGTTTTACTGATCGCAGCGAGCATATTGGCGGCGAGGAAACTGGAGCAGTATGACGGCGGGAAGCGGGTTCCTGCAACGATAACGGCAATCGGGGACGCCATGCGCTGGGCAGAACAGATTATGCAGGCGATTGATGAGCGGTGGCCTGCCAAGAGGTAAGCTATCAGGGTTCGGTGACATGGAGTAGGGCGCATGAGAACCGGAACCTTTTTCGACGAATCCACTGAACAATCGAGAATCAAGGCGACCATCGTCAGAGACTATTTCTGGGCTTGGGCAAATGTCATTCTCTCGACTGTCCGAAAAAGAGGAGGTTGCATCGCATACATCGATCTGTTTGCGGGGCCGGGGAGATATAAGGACGGCACAAAATCAACGCCGTTGCTAGTGCTGGAGACAGCAATAGCCGACCCCAACATGCGAGGGCACATTGTAACGCTGTTCAATGATGCGGACGGAGAGAATGCGGCTGCACTTCAAAAGGAAATCAACGCTCTGCCCGGAATAAAAAAACTGAAGTACAAGCCGCAGGTGGAGGCGGAAGAGGTCGGAGACAACATCGTCGCGCTTTTCGAGGAGAAGAATTTGATTCCGACCTTCTTCTTCGTTGACCCGTGGGGCTACAAAGGGCTTTCGCTCGGGCTGATTAACTCGGTTCTGAAGAACTGGGGTTGTGACTGCATTTTCTTCTTCAACTACAACCGAATCAACATGGGTCTAGGCAACGAAGCTGTCGAGCAGCACATGAATGTCCTCTTTGGCGAGGAGCGAGCGAACAAGCTGCGCGACAAGCTCGCAACCCTGCCGCCCAACGAGCGCGAAGCTGCTATCGTCGAGGCGCTGTCCGAAGCGTTAAGTGAACTCGGTGCCAACTATGTCCTACCGTTTTGCTTCAAAGACGAGAGCGGAACTCGGACGAGCCACCATTTGGTATTCGCCACCAAGCATCCACTCGGTTATCGAATTATGAAAGAAATCATGGCAAAACATAGCTCAGAGGAACATCAAGGCGTGGCGTCCTTCGGATATTGTCCGGCCTCAACGATCCACCCTTTGTTGTTCGAGCTTAACCGCCCACTCGATGACCTCGAAGGCATGTTGCTGGACGAGTTTGCCGGAAAGACGCTGACTACAGTGGAGATTTATGACCGTCACAATGTCGGGCTGCCCTACACAATGAAGAATTACAAAGCGGTCTTGAAGAACATGGAGGAACAAGGGCTGATCAAAGCCGATCCGCCTTGTGCCGAGCGACGGGAGGGCACGTTTGCGGACAAGGTGCGTGTGACGTTCCCGAAGAAAGGGAAGAAGCACGCGCACAGGAGCCGACATGAGCGTTAACAGTGCCATCGAGTGGACGGACGCCACGTGGAACCCGGTTCGCGGCTGCACAAAGATCAGCCCCGGATGCAAGCATTGTTACGCCGAGGTGTTTGCTGAACGGTTCCGTGGTGTGAAGGGTCACCCATACGAGCAGGGGTTCGACCTCCGACTGGTTCCTGAAAAGTTGGGCGAACCGCTCCGCTGGCGAACTCCCAAGATGATCTTTGTGAACTCCATGAGCGATTTGTTTCACGAAGGAGTTCCTGACGAATACATCGAGGCGGTTGCGACCGTGATGGCGAGAGCGGACTGGCACACGTATCAGGTGCTAACGAAGCGTTCGACACGGCTAGCGAAGCTCCTCTCCACCCGGCTGCGGTTTGCGGCCAGCGCAGCACACATTTGGTGGGGTGTCAGTGTTGAAGACAAGCGATACGGTCTGGCACGAATCCCGGATTTGCAGTCTACGCCAGCGACGGTGCGCTTCCTTTCCATCGAGCCGTTGCTGGAGGGCTTGGGGACTCTGGATTTACGCGGTATTCACTGGGTCATCGTTGGCGGTGAGAGCGGGAGAGGTGCGAGACCCATGAAACGTGAGTGGGTGGTCTCCATTCGTGACCAGTGTGCAAACGCTGGCGTGCCGTTCTTCTTCAAGCAGTGGGGGGGACTGCACAAGAAACGGGCGGGCAGAAATCTGGATGGCAAGACCTACGACCAGTTTCCTCGAAGACACCAGAATCCCGTGTGCCACGCTGAGGATTGTCTCCAGTGGGCAGCGGAAATCAAACAAAGATATTCCGAGTCAACTCCGGATGAATCAATAGCCACGGTTGCTGCTGTTTAATCGGTCGGCTCGTTGTTGATTCTCTGGAAAAGTGGGCAGAGAGATGCTCCCGCGTAGAGACTCGTTGGTGGTTATTGTTTTCAGGTGTACCATCGCTTCGGAGCGGATTGTCATAATGGCGGAAGAGAGCAAGCCGAGCAAGGGGCCGGAGATCGTTTTCGGTCTGGTCGGTGCGGTTGGCACAGACTTGGAGCTAGTGCAACGCTTCCTTTCTGAAGCAATCGCAGATGTGAACTACAGATGTATTCCCATTCAGCTTAGCAAGCTGATGCACGACCTTCCTGTATCTCGATATCAGAAACTGCCCGAGTCTCCACAATTCGACCGCTACGACGAACACATGACAGCGGGCAACGAGTTCCGAAAACTTCTACAAAGGGGTGATGCACTCGCACTACTCGCGGTGGGAGCCATTCGCGAGGCGCGGCAGGAAAAAGGAGGTAGTGCTGATTACCCCTTGGAGCGTCATGCGTATGTCCTGAAATCTTTAAAACATCCATCAGAGGTGAAGGCTCTCCGCTCCATCTACGGCCCGTCTTTTTTTCTCATTGCCGCCTATTGCCCGCGTGAATTGAGGAAGAGACACCTATCGCAGAAACTGGCTTCTTCCGAACACAGTCTCCAGCCCGATCAGTTCTACGACAAAGCTGAAATTCTGATGAAGAGGGATGAGTCTGAGCGCGATACGGATGAGTTCGGTCAGAATGTGCGCGACACGTTCCCAATGGCAGACGTGTTCATTGACGCGAGTGACCCCGAGAAAACCCGTGAGTCGGTGAAACGGTTCGTCGAATTGATCTTCGGAACGGAAATACACACACCTAGCAAGGATGAATTTGGGATGTTTCATGCCCAAGCTGCCGCATTGCGATCCGCAGCGCTAAGCAGACAGGTTGGTGCGACAATTACAACAATCGATGGTGACATTGTAGCCGTTGGCACAAACGAAGTCCCGAAAGCAGGTGGTGGCCTTTATTGGTGCGACGACGAATCCGACAAGCGGGATTTCAGGCTTGGATATGAGAGCAGTGACAAAATCAAACGTCGTGTGCTCGGAGACCTCATCGGTCGCCTGAAGAATCGTGGATGGCTTGCCAAGGACAAGCAAAACACCAGCGTTGAGGAACTTGTCGATATGGCGTTCGCTGGTAATCCAGATGCCTTAATGAAGGGCTCACATTTAGTCAATTCCATCGAGTACGTTCGAGCCGTACATGCTGAAATGGCTGCGATTGTAGATGCAGCACGGCGAGGCGTGGCGATCCGGGACGGAGTTCTATTCACCACCACCTTCCCCTGCCACGACTGTGCAAAGCATATCGTCGCTGCTGGCATTCAAAGAGTTGTTTTCGTCGAGCCTTATCCGAAAAGTCTCGCACCCGACCTGTATCTGGATTCGATTGCAGTCGATCAGCGCAAGCCAAAGAGCTTCCAAGGAGCCGAGGCAGTGGGCTACGTCATTTTTGAGTCTTTTGTGGGCGTTGCCCCTCGGCAGTACATGGGACTTTTCGTAATGGGTGAGCGCAAGACTCAGACTGGCGACGTAATTATTATTAACAGGAGCGAGGCAGAGCCACGATTCGCAAAGGAACTATTGCCAGAGCTAGCCGTTCTCGTGAAGGAGAATCAAGAGTTTAAACACTTTGAGGACGAGATGAATGCAAAAATTGCTACGACAACTATTCCGCAGAAGAGTCCACAAGCTGAAGTGTTACGAATGAAAAATGGGGAGGTGCGCGGTGGCGCTTAAACCCGGATGGCTGAATCGTCAGTTCGATCAGGTGTCCAAGAATGTTGATTCTTGGCCTGATTGGATGAAACGTGCTGCGGGTTTCGACAACGAGGTGCCTTCTTCGCACTCTGATAATGCTGCCGATGCCCAACAATCCCCCTGTGAGGATGATCAGAATGGCCAGCGAACTTTGGGCCTAAAGGTTTGATTTTGAGAAGATAGCTGGCTCTAAACCGCCTATTTCTTTTTCGCCGCTCTGAACTTCTCCCACCGTGCCCGTGCAGCCGCCGCGATTCTCTTTCGGCCTGCTGGTGAAATCATTCGCTTTGCTTTCGGCGCTCGCCCCTTCACCTTTGCCCAACGCGCTTTTTGCGCGAGGCTGATCTTCCGACGACCCGCTGCCGACATGGTGTGCTTACTCCCACTGCCCAACTTGGTGAGAACTGTCAGAGCCGCATCCACATGCCTAAGCTCAGCCACCAGATTCCCTCTCATTGCCCTCAACTCCGACACGAAGCCCGCTAGTCCCGCCAGTTTTGCCATTATTACCCCCTCGGTATTTTGACAGCGCCTCATTGTAATTGACTGGATGGCTTGGGGCAGCGGGCGCGGGTTTTAGGGCAGAAGCTACTCCGTCTTTCCGGGTGGGTCACTCACCATGATGGGACTTGCAGGCGAAAGACCTGAGGGCTAGCCTACTCGCATCATGTCCAACAAATTACCGGACGATGTGAAGAAGCGAGCAGAGGCAAAATGTGCCGACCGCCCGCATTTAGAGATACAAGACCCCGGCACGGTATGGATCAGCCCAAGCGGCAAGGTGTTTGTGTTTGTGGTGGACACGAAAACAAACATCCCGCTCTGGATAGAAGTCTAAGGCTGCACGAAGTTCGACTGCGGAACAAGGGTTCCTGCCACCATCAGCGCAATCGCCGATGCGATCCGGTGAACAGAACAGATATGGAGGAGATTCATCGCCGTCACCCAACGCCCCCTGCGCTAGAATCTCAGATGCAGCGAACACGAACCTGAAGCACTACTCAACCCTGCATAGGCGTTAGGCCCACAAGAGGGAGAGCATCTTGGCAGCAAAAATCCTCATGGTTGTGAGCGCGAGCATTGTCCTTACGCTCGGAGTCGTCCACCTCGTCTATACGTTCTGGGGGCCAAAGCTCATGCCCCGTGACCCCACGCTGCAAATCAGCATGAGCCAGATTTCGCCTGTCATAACGAACGAAACAACAGTGTGGCGCTGTTGGGTGGGCTTCAATGCCAGCCACAGCATGGGACTTATTCTATTCGGCTTGGTTTTCGGCTTTCTCGCGGTGGCTCACAGCCAACTCCTCTTTCACACACCATTCTTGCTCGTTGTCGGGCTGGCAATGCTTGGTGGTCTTGTTGTGGTCTGCAAGGTTTATTTCTTCAGTGTGCCTCTTACAGGTGTCAGCATTTCTTTGGCCTGCTATGTCGCCAGCATTGCTCTATCGCGGGCCTAACAATGGGTGCCACATGACCTTGGACAATTTTCGCCAATCCCTCACCGCATCCGACCCGCCAGCAGGACTCACGTCCGCCCTCGCTGGACTGTGGTGGGATGCCAAGGGCGATTGGACGCGGGCGCACGAATCGGCGCAGGGGGACGAAGGCAAGGATGGGTCATGGGTTCACGCCTACTTGCATCGCAAGGAGGGCGATCTGAGCAATTCCCAATATTGGTATGGTCGGGCTGGTAAGCCTGTTTGCCGGGAGCCATTGGATTTGGAATGGGTCAGCATCGTGAGAGATTTGCTGGAGTAGATCGACCGTCTCGCTTTTTGTGATTGCGAGTCTGGATCAGATCTGTCAGGAGCGCGGTTTCGCTCTGCCGTCCCGAACGACCTACGCCAAGCCCCTAGGCCAGTTTTGCCTTCGTCCGTCCTTGTGCCTCCGACTCCCTGACCTCATGCAGATAGCTCTTTTGATACGTGTACAACATCTCTGGAAGGTCGCGGGTAATCTCCCACCACTCCGCTCCAGCAAAATCAGATGATTTGAGTGTCGGCAGCACACCCTTTGCAGCACATCTCATCAAGTACAGGTGGACGACCTTGTGGGTTTTCAGGCGCTCGGCGGTCTCGTCATACGAGTAATAACCAAGTAGACCGTCAATACTTAAGCTCAGACGGCTAAGACCCGTCTCCTCAGATACTTCTCTCAGCGCTGTCTCCTCAAGGTTTTCGTCATTCATCATTCGATGTCCCTTTGGCAACACCCAGCACCCGTCATGACGCCGGAGTAGAGCGGTATATTTCCGTCCCTCGTGTTCCGCCACTACGATCCCACCCGCTGAAGTTTCGAGATCAATGTGTTTTTTCTGGAACGCGCCCGGAACCGAGTCGTTATGCCAAAGATCATCAAAGTACCGCTTGAAAGCACCGTAAAGTGACGCTCTCGTTCTTGCAAATCGATAGATGGGCAGATCCACCACCTGCACCCCCGGAGGTTCGGCGTACGTATTCACGTAAGCCGCTTTGTCCGTCATGACTATTCCAAAGTGTGGCTCGCCTAAATGATATCTGACGCCCGATTTAGTGCTGCCAAGTCGCCTGCCGAGTCTCGGCAGAGCCGACTCAATTATCTCGTGACTAGCCCGAAGTTCTTTCTTGAAAATCTCTATCGACTCGTATGCTCGAAGTTGAACGAAACCCGCAGTAAGCCATCGTGACTCGTCGCCGAGCAAAATGATTCGTAGCTTTCGGAGCTTCACAAACTGATCAAGCTCAGCGAGAGATACGAGCGACTGATCAGTACCGAATGCGCCGAGGCCTCGAATGCCGACAATGGCGATGGTTTCGGCTTCGTGACAATCTTTCTTCATCGCTGCCCACGCTTCTCTCACATTCGCAAACAGGGTAGAACCGCGCTCAGTAGCGTCCCCCTGCTGCCCGCGCCCCTGATATTTGCGACGAAGGCCCGCCTTGTTCATTCGCTGCTCGATGTTTTTGCAGGCTGGGCCGAGAGCCGCACGGTAGTTAGAATCAGTTGGTTGCCTAAAGAACAGATGGCTAATCCCAAGGAGATCGGACGGAACTTTAGGCTTCTCCAACTGAGGAACAAGAAGAAAGACTCTGTCACGTCCCAGTCCGCCGTAGAACATCCCTGCCTCTAGAATTACGTTGTCGCGTGGCGTAAGGTAACTCGCACCTCTGCTCATAACGCTGTCATCAGCAGACCACACGAACGCGGCATAATCAAAGTCCGAAATGAGCCTGAGCAGATCCTCCAGCGTGCTGTTACCGACTCTAAAGAGATCCTGATTCCACAGACGCACGTCGGCGACCTTCTCTAAGTTTGCCTGAATCGCTTCCGCCAGATGCAGCGATTCTGAAGATGAGCCGACAAAGAGTCTCGGTAGAGACTTTTCCTTTCCTTTCATCGAATCTCCAATGGAGCCGAGTGCCGCTCTTGCTGGGGCAATCTCGATCACAGACTCGGGGAATCAGTATACATGTGCTTATCGGCGAAGTTGCCCGCTTGCGCCAAATCTTAAAGACCTTCGAGTAGGCAAAGTCGCCTTGAGACTTCCCAGTCCCCTCGGGCTCACGAATCCGCTCAGCAGGACGAAGGCATGGAGGGCTCGTGGGTGCATGCCTACCTCCATCGCAAAGAAGGCGATCAGGACAACGCAGCCTACTGGTATGGTCGTGCAGGCAAGCCCGTTTGCCGGGAGCCACTCGATGCGGAATGGGTCAGCATCGTGACGCATCTGCTAGGAACGATATAACTCTACGACTGAATCTACGCCTTGGTGTCGGGACACATCGCGCTCCTTCTCCCCTGTGCGATAATTCGATTTCTTCCCGCTAGAACAAGTGCTTGCGTGCTGACAAGCGCTAGAAGAAACGCACATGGATCAGGCCACCCACAACAAAATCGTTTCCTTCATCTGGGGTATTGCTGACGACGTTCTACGCGACTTGTTCAAGCGCGGCAAGTATCCCGATGTGATTCTGCCAATGTGCGTCTTGCGCCGTTTGGACGCAGTTCTGGAGCCGACGAAGAAAGCCGTCCTCGAAACAAAGGACATGCTCGATAAAGCAGGAATCACATCGCAGCACGCCGCCCTGTGCGATGCATCCAAGCAGGCTTTTTACAATACCTCCAAATTCACGCTTCGTGATCTCAAGTCTCGCGCCAGCCAGCAGCAGTTGCTCGCGGATTTTGAAGATTACTTGAACAACTTCTCGCAAAACGTTCAGGACATCCTCGACAATTTTAAGTTCCGCAACCAGCTTCCCACGCTGTCCAAATCCGATTCCCTCGGCACGCTCATCGGCAAATTTCTCGATCCGGAAATTGATTTGAGTCCCGCCGGAATCGACAACCATTCCATGGGCACGGTCTTCGAGGAGCTTGTCCGCAAGTTCAACGAAGAAAACAATGAGGAAGCCGGGGAACACTGGACACCAAGAGATGCCATCAAGCTCATGGCGAACCTGATCTTCCAGCCGATTGCCGACAAGATTCAATCGGGTTCTTATCTGCTCTACGATTGCGCTTGCGGCTCCGGAGGAATGCTCACGGTTGCCGAAGAAACCGTAAAGGACTTGGCACGCAAGCAAAACCACCAAGTCGTCACCCACCTTTACGGTCAGGAAATCAACCCCGAGACCTACGCCGTCTGCAAGTCCGACATGCTCCTGAAAGGCGAAGGCGAGAGCGCCGATCACATCGTCGGCGGCGCGGAGCATTCCACGCTCTCGAACGACGCCTTTCCGGCGCAGGAGTTCGACTTCTTGCTCGCCAATCCTCCTTACGGAAAGAGCTGGAAGAAGGATTTGGACCACATGGGCGGCAAGGACGGAATGCGCGATCCGCGCTTCCGAGTCATGCACGACGGCGAAGAACTCTCCCTCGTCACGCGCTCCAGCGATGGCCAGTTGCTTTTCCTCGTCAATATGGCCTCAAAGATGAACCGCAAGACGCCGTTGGGCAGCCGAGTCGCAGAAGTCCACAACGGGTCGTCTCTCTTTACTGGGGACGCCGGACAGGGTGAAAGCAATATCCGGCGCTGGCTCATCGAAAACGACTGGCTTGAAGCCATCGTCGCTTTACCGCTGAACATGTTTTATAACACGGGGATAGCCACTTACATCTGGGTGCTGACCAATCGTAAGCCCGAACACCGCAAAGGTAAGGTCCAGCTCATCGATGCCACGCAATGGTTCAAGCCCCTACGGAAGAACCTCGGCAAGAAGAACTGCGAGCTTTCGCCGGAAGATATTCAGCGAATCTGCGATGCCCACCTCGCATTCAAAGAGACAGAACAATCGAAAATCTTTCCCAACGCCGCGTTCGGCTATTGGAAGGTGACCGTCGAACGTCCGCTTCGCTGGCACAGCCAGCTTTCAGTGAAAGCTATCGAGTCTCTACGCTTCGCTTCCGGTGACGAAGAACTCCGCAGCGAATTCTACGAACAGCTCGGCGAGCCGCTATTTCATGATTTCGCCAGCGTGCAGGCGAAATTGGAGATACTCGTCAACGAATGGGGCAACGGGGACGACGATGAGGAAAGCGAAGAAGGCACGGTTAAGAAAGGTCTGCCCGAAAAGAAAAAGAAGAAGCTCTTAGACGCGAAAACTTGGGAGCGCGACGGTAAGCTCGTCGCGACTGGTAACGCACTCCGCATCGAAATCGGCGACAAGCTGTTTGAAGACCACAATATTTTTCGCGACCGCGTGGCGGACGCACTCGACAAGCTGAAGATCAAACTCAGTGCATCCGATCTGAAGGTCATCTTGCGCACCGTGAGTTGGCGGGTGGAAACGGCTCCCCCCATCATCGCCAAAGTTCACAAGCCCAGCAAGACCAAGGCCGATCCGATTCATGGATTTTACGAAACAACTGTGGACGGGAAGAAATGCGTGGTCGAATGCGAGCCTGACTCCGAGCTGCGCGACACTGAGCAGGTTCCACTGTTGGAGGAAGGGGGCATCGAGGCATTCATTCGTCGCGAAGTGCTGCCTTACACTCCGGATGCGTGGATAGACGAATCCGCGACCAAGATCGGCTGTGAGATTTCCTTCACCCGCCACTTCTACAAGCCGCAGCCTCTCCGCTCTCTCGACGAGATTCGAGCTGACATCGTGGCGTTGGAAAAGGAAACAGGAGGCTTGCTCGACGAGATTGTGAAGGGCGAAACGAAATGAGAGAGATTCTCGGCAAGGCGAAAACTGTTCGTGAACTGCTTAAGGGCGTTAAGTATTCCATTGACTACTACCAGCGCGAATACAAGTGGCAGGAAAAGCAAATCCACGAACTGGTTGACGATCTCAGCGGGAAGTTCCTAGAGGAGTATCGCCCCGAACACGCTCGCAGCAAAGTCGCGGACTATCCGCACTACTTTCTCGGCTCAATCATCATCAGTAAGAAAGAAAGTGCGGGTTACATCGTAGACGGTCAGCAGCGCCTCACCAGCCTTACCCTCCTGCTCATTTTGCTCCGAAATCTCCAAAAGGACCGTGAAAAGCAAGTCAATGTGGACGAATTGATCTTCTCCGAAAAGTTTGGTCAGAAATCATTCAATCTCCACGTTGACGAGCGTACCCCCGCAATGGAAGCGCTTTACGAAGGTCACTCATTCGACCTGAACGGGCGTCCCGAATCCGTCCAGAATCTTGTCCGGCGCTATCGCGACCTCGAATCCTATTTACCTGAAGAGCTGCGCGACGCTGCCTTGCCCTACTTCATCGACTGGCTACTAGAGAACGTTCACCTTGTCGAAATCACTGCCTATTCCGACGATGACGCCTACACCATCTTTGAGACAATGAACGACCGTGGCCTCTCACTCAGCCCCACGGACATGCTCAAAGGCTATCTGCTCGCCAATATCGACGAGAATAAACGCATCCCTGCGAGCGCACGTTGGCGCGAACGTATCCGGGAACTCAACGACGCTGGCAAGGAAGTCGAGTCTGATTGCTTCAAGGCTTGGCTACGCAGCCAATACTCCACCAAAATTCGTGAGCGTAAAAAGGGCGCGAAACCAGAGGACTTCGACCGAATCGGCACAGAGTTCCATCGCTGGCTGCGGGATGCCGCCGAGACCGTCGGACTCCAGCAAAGCGACGATTTCTATCGCTTCATCGACCGTGACTTCACTTTCTACAGCCGTCAATATCTCCGTCTCATTCAGGCTGCACAAACGCCTGTGCCCGGATTGGAAAATGTTCTATATAACGCTCAGCACGGTTTCACCCTGCAACACTTGCTCTTGCTCGCCCCATTGAAACCGGACGACGGCGATGCTGTCGTGAATCAGAAGTTAGGGTTAGTTGCCCGTTACATTGACATCCTGCTCACATGGCGGCTGTGGAATTTCCGCACCATCGCATATTCCACCATGCAGTATTCCATGGCGCAGGTTGTCTTTGGCATCCGGGGACTGTCGGTCGAAGCGCTTTCAAAGAAGCTCCATGAAAGCCTCGTCAGCGAGGGCAAGGAGAAGGGGACATTCGCCAGCAACGACCGCCTACGACTGCACCAGCAGAACCGCTACGCCCTCCACCGCATCCTTGCACGGTTGACCGACTATGTGGAAACGCAGTCTGGCCTGCCGTCGCGGTATCTCGATTATGTGAGCGAGGGCAAGGCTCGCTATGAGGTTGAACACATCTGGGCCGACCATCCCGAACGGCACACTGACGAATTCCCGCATCCAGCCGACTTTGCCGAGCACCGCAACCGGATCGGCGGCTTGCTCCTCCTGCCCAAGAGCTTCAACGCTAGTTATGGCGACCTGACCTACGAGGAGAAACTGCCGCACTATCTCGAACAGAACCTACTCGCTCGCTCTCTTCATCCACAGTGCTATGAGCACAACCCCGGATTTCTGCGCTTCAAGGAGCAGAGTAATTTACCTTTTGTTCCTTTGGCACACTTCAAGAAAGCTGACGTGGAGAGCCGCAGCCTGCTTTACACGAAGATCGCCGAGTGCATCTGGAATCCGGATGACCTCTTGCTTGGAGACCAACCGTGATTGATGGCCTCAAGCCTTATCCGGACTACAAGGACTTCGACTTGCCGTGGCTTGGACTAATGCCTGCACATTGGAGTCAGCTCCGCGCCAAATACTTGTTTCGTGAAGTGGACGAGCGTTCTAAAACAGGAAGGGAGGAACTACTCTCGGTATCGCATCTGACCGGCGTAACGCCGCGCAGTCAGAAAACGATCACAATGTTCCTCGCCAAGTCAAATATTGGCCACAAAATCTGCCGCCCCGGTGACGTGGTGATTAATACTATGTGGGCGTGGATGGGTGCCTTGGGCGTCGCACGGCATACCGGAATCGTCAGCCCGGCCTACGGGGTATATCGGCCGCTGCCAAGCTGCGCCGTCCTGCCACGCTATGCAGATGAGCTATTGCGAACTCCAGCCTACGCTGCTGAATATCAGCGCCGATCCACGGGCGTAAACAGTTCAAGGCTGCGTCTTTACCCTGAGCAATTTCTAAGAATTGCAGTTGTTTTCGCCACGCATAATGAACAATTGGCGATTGTGCGGTTTCTCGACCGTGTGAACTACGGTTTTGAACGCTTCATTCGAGCGAAGAAGAAGCAGGTTGCACTACTTGCCGAGGTTCGGCAGTCTGTCACCGAGGATGCCCTGCGTTCGGCTGGCACTAAGAACATCCGCTTGAGGGTTGCGGCAGAGCTAATTGAACGTCCGATTGATCGTCAACGACAGAAAGTCTACACGCCCGTCGGTCTTTTTAATCGGGGACGCGGGATTTTCCATAAGCAGCCAACACAAGGCGCGAACTTGGGTGACTCACATTTTTTTTGGATCGAAGAAGACGATCTTGTGTTGAGTGGACAGTTCGCTTGGGAAGGTGCCGTAGCACTTGCGAGAAGCCAAGATGCTGGATGCGTAGCGTCTCATCGTTATCCCATTCTCCGAGGTCGGAAAGAGTTCGTTGCGTCTGCCGTACTACTTGCTTTTTTTAAGTCGCAGTTCGGCGCAATGCTGCTGGACCAGCATTCCCGAGGAGCTGCGGGCCGGAATAGGCCTCTAAACACGATCTCGCTGCTCAAAGAGAAGATACCGATTCCACCAACCTCCGCCCAAAAGCGCATCATAGACCTTATTCTTCTCGAAGCTCGGTTTGCTGACTCTGTGGGACGGGTAATACAAGCCGTTCGCGAATACCGTACCCGTCTCTTTGCTGACGTGGTAATGGGGAAGCTCGACGTGCGCGATGCGGCGGCGCGTCTGGCGGACGATGTCGCACCCAAATCAGCCGAGGAACCCACATTGGACACCGACGACGTAATCGACATTGAAACTGAGGATGTTGAAGCATGACCACTGACATTTCTGAAAAAGGTCTAGAAACCATCATCATGCTTCACATGACGGGCAACGACGGACTTCGGCCTACTCCGGAGGATGTCCAATCAGAACTGCCACTCCCTACTGGCAACGGGTGGTTTGCGGGGAACCCGAAGGACTTCGACCGCGCTCAAGCGCTCGACGTAACGCAATTATTCCATTTCCTCCAATCCACCCAGCCGGAGAAGTTCAAGAAGCTCGGTATTGGCGATCCCAAAGATGTCAAAGACATCGCCCGTCTCAAGTTTCTAGCAAGGCTTTGCAATGAAATTGGCAAGCGTGGCCTGATTGACGTATTACGCAAGGGCGTGGACGACGGGCCGGTCAGTTTTGATTTGTTCTATGGCACACCTTCGCCCGGTAACACGAAGGCGGCTGCGCTGTTTGCCAAGAATCGCTTCGTTGTCACTCGCCAGCTACGCTACAGCACGGACGAAACGCGTCGGGCGTTGGACTTGTGCCTCTTCATCAATGGCTTACCTGTCGCCACGTTTGAACTGAAGAACAGCCTAACCAAGCAGACGGTGGAAGATGCCGTTGAGCAGTATCGGCGCGACCGTGATCCGCGTGAGAAACTCTTTCAGTTTGGACGCTGTGTCGTACATTTCGCCGTCGATGACGCCGAGGTGGCCATGTGCACCGAGTTGCGCGGGAAAGGCTCGTGGTTTCTTCCCTTCAACAAAGGCTGGAATGATGGTGCGGGCAATCCACCGAATCCCGATGGGTTAAAGACGGACTATCTCTGGAAAGAGATTCTCACTTCACAGGGGTTGACGAACATTCTTGAGAACTATGCCCAGATCGTTGAGATCAAGAATGAAAGGACTGGCAGAAAGAAGCGCTCTCAGATTTTTCCGCGCTACCACCAGCTTGATGTGGTGCGCAAGGTGCTCGCCATCGTTCCGGCGGACAGCGTGGGAGGGCGTTATCTCATTCAGCACTCCGCTGGCAGCGGCAAGTCTAATTCCATCGCTTGGTTGGCTCATCAACTCATCGGGGTAAAAACGGAAGGCGCGGAATTGTTCGATTCCGTGATCGTGGTGACTGACCGACGCATCTTGGACGATCAAATCCAAAAGACCATTAAGCAGTTCATGCAGGTTGGTTCGACGGTAGGGCACGCGGAACACTCCGGCGATTTGCGCAAGTTCATTGAAGAAGGAAAGAAAATCATCATCAGTACGGTCCAGAAGTTCCCGTTCATCCTTGATGAAATTGCGAAAGAAGAGAAGGCCAAGAAGTTTGCCATCATCATCGACGAGGCTCACAGCAGTCAAGGGGGAAAGACTTCTGCCGCAATGAGCGAAGCGCTGGCTGACCCGGAAGATACCGTTAACGATGCGCTGGAAAAGCGCATGGCCGCCCGGAAGATGCTTTCAAACGCCAGCTATTTCGCTTTCACCGCCACGCCAAAGAGCAAGACGCTGGAGATGTTCGGGGAGCCGTTGCCTCCAGACGCCGATGGAAAAGTAAAACACAGGCCCTTCCACAGCTACACCATGAAGCAGGCAATCGAAGAACGCTTCATCCTCGATGTCCTGAAAAGCTATACGCCCGTAGACAGCTTTTACAAGCTCGTGAAGAAGATTGAAGGCGATCCGGAGTTTGACACAAAGAAGGCACAAAAGAAATTACGGAAGTATGTCGAGAGCCACGACCACGCGATCCGCCTCAAAGCTGAAATCATGGTAGACCACTTCCACGAACAGGTGATGGCGTTAAGCAAGATCGGAGGCAAGGCACGGGCCATGGTAGTTTGCAGCGGCATCGAACGTGCCAACCAGTATTTCTCTGCGTTCAGGGAATATCTTGAAGAACGCAAGAGTCCGTATCGAGCTATTGTCGCCTTTTCCGGCGAGCACGAGTTCGGAGGCGCGAGGGTTACCGAATCATCGCTGAATGGATTCCCAAGCGGCGACATCACAGACAAAATCCAAGAAGACCCATATCGGTTTTTGATCTGCGCGGACAAGTTCCAAACCGGCTATGACGAACCGCTACTTCACACGATGTATGTGGACAAGCCGCTCTCCGGGATCAAGGCGGTGCAAACTCTCTCGCGCCTGAATCGTGCCCATCCAGATAAGCACGACGTTTTCATCCTCGACTTTCAGAACAACACGCAGACCATCACTGAAGCATTCGCCGACTACTATCGGACAACCGTTCTCAGTGAGGAGACTGACCCCAACAAGCTCAACGATCTCAAGGCTGCACTCGACAGCGCACAGGTATATTCGCCTGAGCAGATTCAAACGCTGGTGGACTTCTTCATTTCCGGCGCTGAGCGCGATAAGCTCGACCCGATCCTAGATGCGTGCGTGGCCGTTTACAAAAACCAACTCGACGAAGACGGTCAGATAGATTTCAAAGGTAAAGCTAAAGCCTTTGCGCGAACATACGATTTCCTAGCATCGGTATTGCCGTATACCAACCGCGAGTGGGAAAAGCTTTCCATCACGCTGAACCTTCTGATCCCTAAGCTTCCCGCACCTGAGGAAGACGATCTGTCTAAGGGGATTCTTGAGACGATTGACATGGGCAGCTATCGCGTGGAAAAAAGGGCAGCTATGAAAATCGCACTCGCCGACGAAAATGCTGAAATTGCCCCGGTGCCAGTCGAAGGCGGCGGGCGCAAATCCGGTCCCGAACTCGACCGCTTGAGCAATATCTTGAAGACTTTTAACGATCATTTCGGAACGCTGTTCACCGACGCTGACCGTGTGGCGCAGCGAATCAAGGATGACATCGCGCCAAAGGTCGCTGCTGATCCCGCCTATCAGAACGCAAAGAAAAACACGCCTAATGCTGCACGAATTGAGCACGACAAGGCTCTGGCGAAGGTCATGCTCACGCTCTTGAAGGACGACACACAGGTCTACAAGCAATTCGTCGAGAATGAATCGTTCCAGCGGTTCGTGACGGACATGGTGTTCACGCTCACAAGTGGCGAGCAGCCATCGCCTTGAGAGGGGCGACGATCCACTAGTTTTATGTGAAGACCGACCGAAGTGTATCCAGTAGCCTCACCATCGCCAGCGTGTCCTGCCCGCAGTAATCGAGCAGCGCCTTCCTTGTCTTTTCTCGCTCAGGCTGACCCAGCCCGCCACGCACCAGCGATTCCCAAGCCACTCCTGCCTGCTGTCCGTCCGCGACCTCCATGCCCTCGTAGCTCATCCCCGGCACTAGTGCGGGAAGCACATTCTTAATTGAGTATGACCCAGCAAACTTCGGATGGTACACATGGTTCCGAACCACTGAGAGCAAATCCCAAAGACGACCTTGGATTGCCTTGATCCGTTCCTCGAACTCAGGTAGCCATGCCGCAATTTCAGCAAGACGCTGCGATTCAAACGCCGAGTACACAACGACGTTCCCGCTCTCGCCGAGGGCAGCACAGAGAGAGGTGATGAACTCACGACGGGGATCATTCGCGTCCGTGGCTAGAAAGTCGTAGTGCTCGACTTCTGCTCCGGGCTGCTTCTGTACGTGCACGCTCCATTGAAATGGTACTTGGTCATACGGACTCATCCCAACGAATCGTGGGATCGCAGGATTCACGCTCTCAAAATCCATAAAGTAGAGTGGATATTTCAACGCCGCTAATTCCGTGCCGAGTTCTGGGCCGTACCACGGCTCTCCTGTTTGAACACTGGTGCACGCACGACGCTGAATCTCCGTCAAGGCAAAGTCGTCTGGGATATTGCGGATGGAATCGACGCCCAGTTCCTCAAGTTCCTGTGCAGCACTGGCATGGAGTCTTGGCAGATAGCCAATGTGGTCATTCGACTTTGGAAGATTGCAGCGGTCGAAGAATTCGCAAACCACCGGCTCCACGCAATGGCGTCCTGTCGGTAGGTCAGGTGCCTTCGGCATGGCGAGCACCGTAAACTCCGCATGCAACTGGAACGTCAGCTTGGGCTGCAACGCTTCGATTTTGCGGGTCAGGTTTCTAATTCTGAAGAATTGCCGTGCATCGACGGAGCCACCCTGAAAAACATAATTGCGATTCACATGCATCAGGCAGGAGGAAGCCAAATCGATTCCGCAACGAGAAAGGACTCGGGCTTGGATTCCCACGTCCTCAAGATGCTCCTCTTTAAGGGAGGCGGTTGACTTCACTTCAAACAGATGCCAACGGCCATCGCTTCGACGGTGCAGGATGTCCACCCGAACGAACACGCCGTTATTCTCGAATGCACCTTCAAAGATGGCGGGAACGTCGGGGTTGGCAATTAGCTCCCGAGTGGTTCGGATCGCCTGTTCCAGTCCGCCTGCACAATCTACCTCGACACCTCCGGGAAACATCTGACGGGCAAGCAGCCCGATCTCCCGGCCCTGTTGAATGATCGCCTCGGCGGAAGCGTCCGGTTCCACCGCCAGTTCCGGCTCGTGCACCTGCCAATAAAGGCGCTTGAGGCACTGGCAGCCTGCCACGAATTTGGATTTCGAGATTTTCATCGGCTGTCGGTTCCTGCAACCCAGTGCATGGTTCGACACAACAAGGCTAGCGGCACCTGCCCTCGGTCTTGTCCTTGGCCTTGCCGTCCGCAACCGTCTGCCATTGCATGTTGCTGGGCGCGTCAGCGCCGCCACACTCCAGCGGCTTGACATGATCCACTACGTAGCCGGGGCACCGTCCGCTCACCCTGCCCGTGGATGGACAGGGATGCTGCCGCTCAAATGAATGCTTGGCAGCGGACGATCTCTTGATCCGACCATGCCTGTCTCGCCCAATAGATGAGGAAGCGGCGTGTCTGGAATGGTGGCTCCCGTTGTAGCTGCGAACGTGGGACGAAGAGCGAGAATGGCTTCGCCCAGTGGATGCCGAGGCGGCGTGTCTGGAATGGCGGCTCCCGCTGTACGTGCGCGTGTGCGATGACGACCGACTGTGACTTCGCCCCGCACTGTGGCTTCCACGAGATGCCAAAGCGGGCAAGGCGATGGACAAAACGAGAAAAAGGATGCAAGCGACGAATTTTGACTTCGATATTCTCATCGGGTTGGGCTACTGAGCAGTTTCCGTGTGGCGACCCCCGTTGGTGGCATCGCGCCACGTCTCCGACTCCGGTACAACTGTCGGTCTTTCGCGGCCAGAGTTTCCCCTGACTATTGCCCTGATCTGCGCATCGACTTCCCGGTGGCGGCCCTCGATGCGCTCGTGGATTTTCGATTCTGCCTGCCACGCGTTTTCGTGCCACGTGCGCTCTTTCTGTTGCTGCTCGCGCAACGAAGCAATGTTTTCCGCCATCTCGCGGAACCGGGTACAAAACTTATCACCGACGATGTATTCAAAGAGTTCCTGAGATTTCTCGTCGTGGAATCTTCCACTCAGTCGCAGCTTGGCGATCTCGATGACGCCTTCGCGGATAACCTTCGCCAGAGCCACCGCTGTGCGCCTTTCGACCACCGGAATGTCCCTCACGATGCAGAGCCCCTTGTGCTTGGACGGAAAAACTCGGGTCACGATCAATACGTGCGGCGTCTCGTATTGCGTCTGGTATTTCTTAGCCTGCGCGATGAAACCGTTCTGCCAAGTCGAAGTGTTCTTGCTTTCGTAGATGATTCGACCCACCACTTTCGTCCCTTCCCTTACCTCGTGGACGATGTCAGCGCCCTTCACGCCCCGGCCAATTCTCCCAATCTGGTCTTCTGGAAATGTGTGCTTAAGCTCCGTGAAGAGGTCTAGCTCCGCTTCCGTCCCTAGCTGCTCCCCGCTCTGCTTCTCCAGTTTTCGGGAGAGGTCGTCAAGCTGACCCTGCAACTTTGCCGAAGCCGCTTCGTACCGAATCTTGTCCCTCTCGCGCTCGGATTGGAGCTTTTCCAGCTTGGCTTCGTTTTCACGAGTAGAGAGCCGCACATTCCGTGCCACCTCTTTTTCTAACCGATCCTGCACTTCTCTCCGAACCTGCTCGACTTCCTTTTGCCTGCGGTCGTCAGCGTCCTTGGCTCGCTTCTCCGCATCCAGTAGTTGCTTCTTTACGCCACGCTCCGCTTCCCGCTTCGCGCTCTCTGCTTCCGCAGCGAGGCGCACCGAATAGTCCTTCTGGAGTCGTTTCAACTCCCGGTCTTTCTCCTCCTCCACCCGTAGTGTGCGTTCTTTGGCTTCGCGAAGCTCACGTTGAAACTGCCGTTCTGCCTTTTGCCGTGCGATCTCACGCTCGGCGACCAACTGGTTTTCAAACTCGTCCTTCAGTCTCTTCTTCTCGGCGCTGAGCGCCGGGGACGAGAGCTTCGCTATTCGCGCTTGGAGTTCGTTTTCATTTATCGCTTCGGGGAGAGGCTGGCTGCACAACGGGCATTTATTCGGCATACTTGACTCTCCTGTTTTGGCTCTCGTTCTGCATTCCAAGGTCGGTCATCGAACGACCACCTCGTATGGCGAGTATTCTGCTTGCCTCAGGCCACGTGTTTTGGGGCAGTGGCTGAGGTCGTCCGAGTCGCCGGGGAAGGAAATGCGACCAGTATCTGACATTAGGTCAAGAACCCTCGGAAACTGGTGACTCACATCACCGATCAGGGTGACGGAAAACACCAAACGCGAAACCTCGGGGTCTCAAGCAGTTCCGCGCTCCAAGCAGAGGAAGCAGCGGTAGTGGCTGTCGGTGCCGCTGTCTGTGGTCTTGCTCCGCAGGTTCATCGCCGACAGGATCGTGGTGACCATGCCCTTATCTTTGAGGATGCACCTGTCCGCCAGCACCATGAATCTCCGTGTCTTTGCGTTGTATATGACGCGACCGCGTGGGAACTCCTCGTATTCAACATCTGCTGGCACGGTGCCCTTCTGCTGGAACAAAGTCCAAACGTCGTAGTGGCTGCGAGGATGGGTCAGGTGATCGCCATACGGCTCGCCCTCGGCGAGGGGCATACTGTCGATGAGCGGCTTACCATCGATCAACCAGAAGACGCCAACCTGCGGTTCCTTCTTGCGGCTCTGTGTGGGTGGATTCACCCCAGCCTCTTCTTCGCGCTCGCCTTCAGTTCTTCGGGTGCATTGGGGCAACTATTGGCGAAATGCTCATCCTCGATCTTGTGCTTGTAGTTCGGAAAGCCGTGACCGCACCACAAGCAAGCGGCAACCGCGCCGCCTTTCGTCACGTTGCGGACGGCACGGCCTATCTGGGCTTCCGCATCAGCGGGTACATGGATTCTTTGCATGGCACACACTCCATGTTGGCGACTGTGGTTCCTGACGCGAACCGGCACGAGGTCTCTAGTTTATGGAAACTGGGGGAGGGGATTGGGGATTGCTATTTTTTTGGGTTGATCAGCAAGCCGGGATCGGCGCTGTTGATGGAGACTAGACCCCCATTCCCGTCGCGGGTCGTGTTGAACTTCTCGCTGGTGCGCCCAAGAACTTGCTCGTGTTCGTCCTTGACTATGGTGTCGAACCCGCCTGTGTAACCTGTGGTAACCGAGCCGATAACTCGGTTTTTGCCATCGCGGATGTAGCGTTTTTCAAGCGACATGCTATTTTCTCCTTTTTCCTCACCTACAGTATACACAGCACTAAGACGAATTCGCCAACCGCAAGCCATTGAGGAGCAACAGGTTAGCACCTAACGAATTTCTGAAGGTGCTGTGTATACTATGAGTGGAGTTCATCTGGATAAGTCAGAGTTACACCGTCTAATTAGTGTACTCATCCATGAGCAGCGCAGGCTTTTAAACTCACCCCATCTTGCAGAGCGCTTCGGCGTCCTGTGGATTGCAGCCACTCTGGACATGCGCTTAACCAAATGCACTGATCGCGAGATCGGCGAATTGCTAGCCATTGCCCATAACCGATTCCACACTCTTGAGCCAGAATTCGCCATCTGCCATCACGCCAAGCGCAGGCTATTGCTTAGACCCTAAAAGGAGAACTCGACCCAGATGAAAAAAGCCGCCATCTACGTCCGTGTTTCAACACCCGACCAAAGAGTCGAAAGTCAGTTGTACGATCTCCGGGAATTGGCTTCACAGCGAGGCTTCGAGGTCGTCGCCGAGTATAGGGAGGAGGGCATTTCGGGCACGAAGGCGCGGCGTCCGGGACTCGATTTGCTCATGTCGGGTGCACGGAAGAAAAAGTTCTCGGTTGTGTTGGTTGCGGCATTTGACAGAATTGCGAGGAGCACGAGGAACTTTCTCCAAATCATCGACGAACTAGACTCTATGCAAATTGAGTTCATCAGCCGCAGGGAACAGATTGATACCAGCGGCCCAATGGGGCGACTCTTCATGACGCTCATCAGTTCCATCGGGGAATTGGAATCCGATTTGATCAGAGAGCGCGTCAAGAGCGGAATGAGGAGGGCTAGGTTAGAGGGCAGGCAAATCGGTCGTGCGCGGCTGGACATCAATCGGGAGCAGGTTGTGCAAGATCGCCGCACGGGTATGTCGCTGACCACGGTTGCCAAGCTCCACTCAGTCAGCCGTGCGACCGTGTGTCGCCTGATGAAAGAGGCGAATGGTGATTCCACGTTCGCCATCCCAGTTCCTGCTGAAAGCTCCGGGCTGGAAGCTCGTCTGTAAGGGGAGGAATAGAGTTCATGGCTGAGCTAAGTCACGAACAACTTTGGCATGTATGCTTGCGGAAGCCCGGCGATTATGAGCCCTATGGCAAGCACAACCGATTGACGGCTAGCCGACCTCCGCAGATAGCTAGCGACTGCTCCGGCGGGTGCAAGTGGTTCCACACCCTGATCGGCGCTGCCTCCTTGGATTGGGGCGTCTGCGGCAATCCCCGGAGCCATCGCGCCGGACTCCTCACATTTGAGCACCAAGGTTGCCCAGAATTTGAACGGGAGTAAAAACGATCTTAGTTCGCAAAAATCACACTGGAGGAATGACAGATGGACATCATCAACAACAAGGGTGAGAAAATCGGGGCGATAACCACTGCCGTATCTAACGACGAGAGCATCACTATCCAGCGAACCCAGAATGTCACGATTGTCACCACCCGCGACCGCAACACGGGGAAGGTCTCGACGGAGACGTTCTAGGGGGATTCGCCTTACGGCAAGTAGGCGGCGGAAAGCCTAAACGCCGATGCGTCCTTGGACTGGTTCGTCTGCGGCAATCCCCAGAGCCATCGCGCCGGGCTCCTCACATTCGAGCATCAGGGTTGCCCGGAATTTGAACGGGAGTGATTCCCGCGATGACCCAACAATAAAGGCCAGCAAAATAGCTGGCTCTCGATGTAGACGAAATGGCGCTGATCATTTACTTACTTCTGCGTTTCATCCTCCTTCATGTTGTCTTTCTTCATGCTGTCCGCCGCCATCTTCAGCGACATCACGTGAACCTCGTCCTTAACGGCATACACATGCGCCGTGAGCGTGACGCGGTGTCCTTCATGGCCTTTCACCGCTTCCGGGTTGCTGATTGTCCAACTCTTGCTGTCTTTGTCGCTTACAAACGTCTTCCCGTCGTCGCTGATTTTGCCCGTAACCTTAACCGCCTTGGCGGACGTGTCAGCCTTCATGTTGTCCTGCTTCATGGTGTCCTGAGCCACCGTGACGCCACACATCAGCAGGCTGAGCGCGAAGCAAAGGGTTATTAGCTTTTTCATCTTGGTCTCCCTCTTGAGAGTATGTGAATCGCCGCCGGATGATCCGAAGTTCTCTCAGAGCGTTTGCGAGGCCTCGAATCTCGGATCATCCGCCTGAGCGATTCGCGTGGGTGAACAGTCGTTGCTCGTTCGCCTTTCCCAGCACACAGGAGAGTATGGAATGAACGCTACCGCACATTCTGCCTGAATTAGAATCGAGGGAATCCTGTATTACCAACTGGTACATGGAGGTGTTCCCAGAACGATGACCACTCGCGGCAAGAATCCTAGTCGCATGGCGCGAGCGTTTTGCAAGAAGCACCGCATCTGCGTCATTGTCACGGTCTTTTCTTGAGCGTGCTGGTATGACTGGCGACACACAGCCATTTGCCGTTTAGATGAACCCACGTGTCAGTGAATCGCCCATGATGATCGAAGGGCTTACCCTTGTTGAGACCCTTGGCGTGATAGATTCCAGCAACCACGGCCGCATCTCTATAGAGGAAAACCTGCTCGTCACTATTTGTCATGAGGCTGGGAGCGTAGGAGAGGTCTTTATTGTCAGCCATGAACTGGGCCTTCGTCATGAAAACACCGTCATTGTCGGTGCTGATGAAGGTGTCGGCTATCAACCCCTCTAGCGCCTTCGAATCGTGATGCAACTGGGCCTGATTCCAGCCATTCTCCAGCGCAATCAGTAGAGTCTCGGTCTCGTGTGCGGAGGCAGGGGCGTTCTGAGCATCAGCTAGAGAACCCACGAGCAACAGCAAACACACCAGAAGTCTCGTCATCATCCCCGTGGCCCCCTCTTGTGGGCAATCCACGCCCCTATAATATCGAAGCGCTGATTGATTCCACGGCGTTTGTGTGCCGTCTACTCGTTGCGAGGGCTGCCGTGTGACAGACGCTGCAGGTCAACGTGATTTCCATCACATCGCGCAGTGAGGCCCGATGGCAATCTTGACCGAAGAGGTCAAGATGTCGAACCGAAAGCCCAATACCTTTTTTACCAATCCATGTCGAATCGGTAGCCAGCCACCGACTGAAAGTTCCTTCGATCAGGTGGTACAGTCTTTGCGCTTGACCCCGGAGCAATACGCCGAGTCACTTGAACTAAGAGCGTGGGTCAGACGAAACAAGAGTACTAAGTATGTTCCTCCCGATCTTCTCGCAACGTTTGGATTCAAGGCTGGGGCTGAGGTTTAACATCTGTCACTCAAACGAAGGTAACCGCAACGTGATTACGATCACACCGGGCGGAAGAGAACAGCGGGTATGCTCGGCCACATGTACACGATCAACAGAGACGCAAGCGGCGTGATCCTCGTCTGCAACCGATGCTCGCACACCGAGCACGTCAAGCAGTTCGATGGCAGACTCGGCAGCCGTCGCACGCAGGCCGCAGATGCCATGTTGAAGCATGTACTCAACGAGCACGGCGCAGAGTCGATAGGAAGACCTCAGGCTCAGGCCATGGAACGGTGGTACTGAGCTTGGCGCGATGCAAACGACCCGGAGACAACCTGCTTTGGGTCGTTTTTCCTTACGTCCATATCATCGGGATTGGCATGCGGAATCACTTCTGGCAGGAAAAGGTAGCGGCTAAAGGGGTCAATTCATGAACGACGCTAGCGTATACATCGTTGAACGAGATGCATGGTCCATCGAAAGACGACGTGATGTGCATTTCCGCCTCACCTACGAGCGCGTGTTCCTTCCGGTTCAAAATCTGTGGCGAGATTTTCTGATCCATAGCGAGGAAATAGGTTCAGCCCTCCCGACCGTGAGCCAGTTCAGTACGGCACAAATATCCGAACCTCGGGTGGCGGCGGATGCATTCTTCAATGTGGCAATCCCAGATCATGAGCCGCTTCAAACCGCCATCGCTCAGCCGTGAACCGAAACCCAAGACTTCGCCACGGTAATGAGCTTTCTGTTACCAGTGTGCTCCTTACATTGTTTCCAAATCACAGTAGTCTTAGGGCATCTGCGAGATATTTACTGCGTTGGAGAGGGGAGGCTGATTGGTGATGGATTGTGATTTGGACTCAAACTCGTCGTCCCGTATGCCCCGGTCGATTCCAGATGTGACAAGAAGGCGACTGCCGCGACTCGCAGTGGACTTTCCGGTTCAGGTGCGATTAACGACACAGGGGCCTACGAGAGTCGTGGCCTGCGAGGGGCACGGCACCGACATCAGCGGTGGCGGATTAGCGGTTTGCGCCGACATCGACTTGCCTGTCGGTGCGCAGATCGGAGTCGAATTCACGCCGCCGTATTCCTACCAGCCGATGATGTTCAGATGCTTTGTCCGCAACCGCGACGGCAATCATTACGGCGTAGAGTTCATTACGGAGAACGATGAGGACTATCGAAAGGCTGGGGAACTTCAGGCAGGGCTTGCGGCTATGAACGCCGATGTCCCGGTGAGCTAGATCGCGCTGATCCTTCTACCAAACAGCAAGACCAAGATTCGCGGTAGTTAAGGTTTCGACGGGCCGGATGCGTCCGACGTTCTCTCAGAGCGTTTCGAAGGCTTCAATCGCATCTTCGAATTTCGGGGCATCCGGCTCGATTCGCGTGATATGAAACTCCCCGACCTTACCCCACATAAGCGTGAACTGCAATCGAGGGAATTCTGTATTACCGACTGGTAAATGCGGGCGTCCCTACGCGGCTGCTTTGCTACGGCGGCACTGCTCGTCTGAAGGTCGTGCGAGCCTGTGCGTTCGTTCGAGAATCGGAATCAGCCGTTCCCGCAGTTCGCTTTTCATCACATATTCGTCCACCAGCCACAGGATTCGCTCCGGCATGTCCGAGTACGCAGAAAGCAGGATGATCGGCAGATTTGGAAACCGTTGCCTGATATGGCAAGCGATGGCCTCAGCGTCCATACCCTCCACCTTGTACTCCAGCAGAACGGCAGCCACCGCCGATTCCTCCAACATCTTCAGCGCGGCACAGCAGTTTGATGCGATCCGGACGCGATAGCCATGAGACTCCAAACTCGCTTTGCGGAGCTTCAGAGCGTGTGGTAGATCATCGATGCACAACAGGGTGGGGGAGTCCATGCGCCGCATTCTCCGCCGGGCAGTCAGGAGTCGAAAGTTACCAAAGTACATGCCCCAAAGTAACCCCCTGCAAAGCGAATTGTGGCCAGCATGGTCGAGGAAGGTTGTTTCCGCTAAGGCTTTGAAAACAAGCCCGCCAGAGTGCGACAGAACTTGCTCTCTGGTAGACTCTGGGAAAAATGCGTAACCTCCTACCCGCGATTGTGATTCCATTGGTCGTTCTTCTGCTTTACCTTTTCGTGCCCGGTGTCAAAGAGCGACCTTGGACGCCTGTGCGAATTGGCGGTGCGATCCTCGCGGTCGTCGCTTTCTGCTTCGTCATTACGGCCCGCATGCAATTAGGCAAGAGTTTCTCCGTGCGACCCGAGGCGAAGGAACTTGTCACCCATGGTCTCTACGCAAGAATTCGCAACCCGATGTATGTTTTCATAGACCTCATAGTCTTCGGCTTGATCCTCGCGTTCCACTTGCACTGTCTGTTTGTGGTTTTGGCTATTCTTGTGGTCTTTCAGGTTCGGCAAGCGGGGCGGGAAGCCAAGGTCTTGCAGGAAAAGTTTGGACAAGCCTACATCGATTACCGCAAACAGACGTGGTTCTGATCTTTATCTGTGATTGCCATGTCCCCCACTGACCGCATCTTCATTCTTGCCGGGGCAGGGGTAAGCGCCGAAAGCGGCATTCCAACCTTCCGGGGGTGTGAACGGGCTCTGGAGAAGCTACCGTATCGAGGAAGTTGCTTCTCCCATTGCTTGGAATCGCGATCCCCATTTGGTGTGGGAGTTCTATTCCATGCGGCGGCGGGTGGCTTCGGCAGCCAAACCGAATCCCGCGCACTTCGCTCTCGCCAAACTTGAAAATGTGCTCCAAGACCGCCTTTTCGTTTGCACCCAGAATGTGGACGGCCTTCACGAGCAGGCAGGTTCGCGCAACGTCGCCCACATGCACGGCGAGCTTTTCAAGAGCCGTTGCGACACTTGCAGCCGCGCTCCCTTTGACGACACGAATCTCTACGAGCCACCAGCCGACATTCCCCGATGCGAATGCGGCGGTCGGATTCGCCCGCACATCTGCTGGTTCGGCGAGGTGCCGTTCGGATTGGATCGAATCTACCGTGCGCTGGACGACTGCACTGTGTTCCTAGCTATAGGAACGTCGGGCGTAGTGGAGCCCGCTGCGAGCTTCGTTGCTCAAGTCAGCGGTCGTGCGCGGACGATCTATGTCGGCCCGTAGAAGCCTGCGAACGCATCCTCGTTCATGAAATGTTATTTGGGCAAAGCAGGAGAGGTTCTGCCGAACTTGTTCAGCCCTTGTGATGGTGGCTCATTCGCTGCAACAGGTTGAGAGCGTCGGACAGATAGCATTCGAGCAGTAAACACCTCGATTAAGGCAGCCAGCATCAGTCACGAGAGCCAAATCCGTTCGATAATTCAGGACAAGGAAGATCGCCCCGGAAAAACGCTCCAATACCACAAATGCCGTATTGAATTGCTGTTGCGGGTTGTGGCACTTTTGGATGTGCCCGCCGTCGCCTCGCTGCCCATATCCAAGAATTGTGCGCCAAAGCGTTGACTGCGAATGGCTCCGACTTGGATGCAATCCCTTTCAGTCGCCTTCGGAGTGAAGGGGATTGGCGGCCATTCTCGTTCTAATAGTAGGGCTACCGTGGTTCGGATTCTCAGGGCTCCTCTTGGGGGTTGGTCTTCGACTGGGTACCGGGTCATGGTGCAAACGGAGGTACCTGTGAAACTGAGCCATTCCTATGCTGACTGTCTAGTGTGCTGTGTGATGGTTTCTCTTCTCATGCCATGTATGTGGGCTCAGGAAGAGGCAGCTCCCAAGCGCACGGGAATTCCGCAAGATTGGTCCCAGCGCCATATCGTGTTCAGCCGCGATGCCCTCGCGTTGCACCCGGACGTGATTTACCGGGAGTCGCGTGTCTTGCATCAGGAAATGCAGCGTTGGCAGGCTCCGAATTCGGGGGTGTTCCATAGCGCCGGTCTCCGGCCGAGTTCCGCAAACAGTTCCAGCGACCACCGCGATTGGAGCGTTTCTTTGGGGAAAGGCCGCCTCAATGCAAATACGTTTCCAGCCAAGTTTTCCTTCGATCCCGGCGCTCCACCCAGTTGCACCAGCGACTATGTTGTGTTCGGACTGGACACAGCCGGTGTCACCAGCGGCCAAGCCAATCTGGTTGCCTTCAACAATCTCTATTCCGGCTCAGGCGGGCTGTGTGGTGCGGCTCCAACGGTAATGTTTGCCTATAACACCACCACTGTAGCGGGAGGCAAGATCGTAACATCCCCGATTCTTTCCGAGGATGGAACCAAGATCGCTTTCGTCGAGAGCGTCGTTGGAGCACCCGGTTCCGCTATCTTCCATGTCCTGACTTGGACTTCCGGTCAAGGCACAATCTCAGGGGCTGCCGCGCCCGCGTCCATGACTTCACTGACCTACTCTACGTCTGCCTACAACAGTGCCTCATCGCCATGGATCGATTACGGCTCGGATACTGTCTACGTGGGCGCGGACAACGGCGTGGTTTATCAAATCACGGGTGTTTTCAAGGGAACACCCACGCTTAGTGGAGCCCCTTGGCCAGTCACGGTCAGCAGCAAGTATCACCTGACTCCTCCCGTTCTCGACTCGACTCTGGGATTCCTGATGGTCGGGAGTGCGAACGGAAACCTTTACCAGATCAACACCAGTACGGGAGCGTTGGCGGCGCTCGCGGTGGGAAAAAAAGGAGCCACCGGTTCCGCTATCGTAGCCGCGCCGATTGTCGATGTCACCAACGGCACAACCTTCGTCGTTACCGCCAATGATGGCGTTTCCGCCGCTCTTGTTCAAGTCAAGACCGCCACTATGATTCCGCATTCAACAGCCGAAATTGGTCAAGGCTCCACCGGCGGTACCTCGCTCACCCTTTACGAGCCCGCCTTCAGCAACAATTACTTCACTGATCCCTCCACTGGCTTCGTCACCCTTTGCGGAACCGGCCCCTTCGACACCACACCCTACCAGTATGCCTTCGGGTTCACCGCCGGACAAATGAATGAGACCCCTTTGATCGCGCAACCGCTTTCCGCTTCCATCACGGACCGCTGTACGGGATGGACGGAGTTCTTCAATCCGAATATCAACAGCGGAGTCGATTTCTTTTTCTTCGGGCTGACTCAGGACTGTACCTTGTTGGGCAGCAGCGGCTCAACCACAGGTTGCGTGGTGGCGCTCAGCAGCGATCCCACGATCCCCACTGCTTCGGCGCTGGTGACGGGCGGCCCCAGTGGGATTGTCGTTGATAACTACAGCACGGCCGCCCAAGCTTCCAGCATTTACTTCACCGCCGCGCACATAAATACCGCATACAAATTGACGCAGGACGGCTTGCAATAGGAACATCTTCAAAGCGTCTTCGAGACCCTCAGAGAGTCTCCCAGAAAGATGGCATGATCCTAAGCCGGTAGGAACGAAATGATCTCTATCAAGCAAAGAAGCAGAGGATTTCTCCTCTGCTTCTTGCCCGGCTGTCATCCTCCGTCAAAGGACTATGCCAAAATCCAAACTTACTGCAGTGGGGCCACAGTGCCGTCGCAAGTGCTGATCAGATTGGCGGGGTCGGAGCGCACCACACCATCCGCGAACGAGCAGAAGTAGCGCACGCCTGTCTGGTTCGGACCCACGGGCGATGCGACGAATTGATAAGCGGCGGCCGGAGTCCCGGTCACGCCCGACAGAGTGAACAGATAGCCGCTCTTGGTGCTGTTTCCCAACGCTGAATCGATCAAGCAAGCACCAGTCGAGGTGGGCGCGGTGGTGGCGCAGCTCGTGCCCGCCAGATTGGTCAGGGCGCTGGCAAAGCCGACCGTCGGATAGGTGGAGTTATAGGAAACTTGTGCCGTGTTGAGGGTGCGAAGCGCTCCTACCGCGGCCGACTCGTTGGCCGAGATGCGTGCGCGTAGCAGGTTCGGGATAGCAATCGCGGCGATAATCAGGATGATCGCCACTACAATCAGCAATTCGATAAGCGAGAAGCCTCTTTGTTTGCGCATTAAGAATTTTCCTTGTGTCCCCGTTTGATTTTTCTGGTTGGATGACCGACTCGAAGTGTCGCACTCGAAGTGCCATAGACCAAGTGACGGAAGTAAGCTGTCCTTCTGGACACACGCACAATGCTTTCAGCGGCATTTGCGGAATAGTCACCGCTTCCGGCGGTCTCGCTCTTCTTGATCTGACACTTTCAGAGACTCAGATTGACAAATTTCGTCATTTTGGTGGTTACAGGCTCTTTTTGCGACGAACGCCCCTTGGGCAAAGCGGGGAAGGTGTTGCCAAACTTGTTCGGTTCCTTGTGATGGGGCGAAAGGCGCTATTGCAGCCTCGCGTAGTCCGCTTTCGCTTGCTTGTAGATGGGGATGTCGGGGTCGGCGTCTTTCCAGAGCGTGAGGAAATCTTTGTA
>Ga0075017_100000120_pt1 | contig 34286 bp, 29 predicted proteins | sample AleBraG_ABR_2012_FD_71475 | JGI IMG/M metagenome (GOLD analysis project Ga0075017, IMG submission 71475) | Freshwater sediment microbial communities in response to fracking from Pennsylvania, USA - Alex Branch Run_MetaG_ABR_2012 | ecosystem: Environmental > Aquatic > Freshwater > Creek >... | reverse complement strand
ACCGAAAACGGAGGGAAATTATAGTGCAGCATGAAGGGCTCGCGCCGCTCGCCCTCCAGGGCATCGATGATCTGCGCATCGCGCGTGGTACCCAGCGTGGTGGTGACCAACGCCTGCGTCTCGCCGCGCGTGAACAGCGCGGATCCGTGCGCACGGGGCAGCACACCGACTTTGACAGTGATGGGTCGCACCGTGGTCAGATCACGACCGTCAATGCGCGGCTTTCCGGCCAGGATGCGCTCGCGCACGATGCGGCTCTCGAGCCGACCGAGCTCATCGCCAATCTGATCAGGCTTGTACTTCGGCGTCTCACCAAGCCCTAAGGCCGCCGTCACTTCCGCCTTGATGGCCTTGAGGCGTGTGTAGCGCTGCTGCTTCTCGGTAATCGAGTAAGCCTCGCCCAGCGAGGCTTCGGCCTGCGTGGCCACCGCCTGTACCAGGGCGCCATCCAGCGCCGGTGCGGCCCAGGTCCAGCGCGGCTTGCCCGCCTCGGCAGTCAATTCGGCGATGGCTTTGATGGCCACCTGCATCTGTTCGTGGCCATACACCACTGCGCCCAGCATCACGTCTTCCGACAGCCCCTTGGCTTGGGATTCGACCATCAGCACGGCGTGAGCCGTACCGGCGACCACCAGATCGAGCTGCGAATCGAGTTGATCGCTCCGATTCGGATTAAGCGAATACTGGCCGTTCTTGTAGCCGACGCGCGCCGCACCCACCGGACCGTTGAAGGGCAGGCCCGCCAGGCACAGGGCCGCCGAGGCACCGAGGAGCGCCGGGATATCGGCATTGATGTCCGGATTCAAGGACAGCACGGTGGCCACCACCTGCACTTCATTCAGGAATCCGTCCGGAAACAACGGCCGTATCGGCCGGTCGATCAAGCGCGAGATCAGCGTCTCGCTCTCCGTGGGGCGACCCTCACGACGGAAAAACCCGCCGGGAATACGCCCGGCGGCGTACGTCTTTTCAATGTAATTGACCGTGAGCGGAAAGAAGTCGCGCCCCGGGGTGGGTTGTTCGCGCGCACAGGCGGTGACCAGCACATGGGTATCGCCCATGGTCACCAGCACGGCGCCATTGGCCTGCCGAGCCAGTTCGCCCGTCTCAATCGTTACGGTATGAGCACCAAAGGGAAATGATTTCTTGACGACAGTCACGCTTCAATCCTTAAGAATTTGGATGGGGTGTAAGGCTGATATTTCGCCGCGATCATGAGTCCGATCGCAGCTCGAAGGGGCTGCGTCAGCGCCGTAACCCAAGACGCTCTACCACCTGCTGATAACTCGCAGGCTTGGTGAGCTTGAGGTAATCGAGGAGTTTGCGACGCTGGTTCACCATCCGCACCAGTCCGCGCCGCGACGAGTGATCGGCCTTGTGAGCCGTAAAATGTTCGCCGAGGCCATTGATGCGCTCGGACAGCAGCGCGATCTGTACTTCGGGTGAGCCGGTATCCTGTGGATCGCGGCGGTACTTGGCGAGCACGTCGCCCTTCTGTTCCGTGGACAAAGCCATTGCGCGAAAAACCTCTGTACTGAATGTATGGTCACTTTTTGAGCCGCGCATTGTAGCCGCAGAGCGCCCCACCCTCAAGCGGAACAGACAGTTACGAATCAGACCCCGGCCGGCACGGCAAACAGCCGCCTGGGCCGCACGGTTCCCGGGCCCACCCGCTCCCCCAGGCCCATAAAGGCACCTTGCACGTCATACAGCCGTACCGGGCCCTCGGGGCCCGAGTCACCGCCCACCGCCTGGCCGTGGGCCATGGCGCGCGACCGGACTGCATCCAGGTGCACCGCCGGCCAGTGCATGAGGCCTCGATCAGCAGGCAGCAGGGGTGGAGGTCCCACCCAGGTTTCAAGTTCGTGCAAAGTATGCAGCGCCTCGCCGCGGAAGGGTTCCACAAACTCCCGGCGCAGTGCGCTCAAGGTGCCGCAGGTGCCCAGTTGCGCGGCCAATTGCTCCCCCAGCACCCGCACATAGGTGCCCTTGGAGCATTCCACGCGCAGTTGCAGCCCCGTGTCGGCTTGACCCAGCAACTCAAGCTCGTAGATCTCCACCGGGCGCGCGGCACGCTCCACTGTCTCGCCGCGCCGAGCCAATTTGTACAGCGGCTCACCCTGCCGTTTGAGGGCCGAATACATGGGTGGAACCTGCAGCTGCGGGCCGCGGAAGCGCTCGAGGGCGCCAGCAATGAGTGACGCGCTCAGCGCCGGGATCTCGCCGCGTTCGATGATCTGGCCGTCGGTATCGCCGGTGTCCGTACGGACGCCCAGCTGCAGCGTGAAATCGTAGCCTTTACGACCCGCCAGCAGCTCGCCCGCCAGCTTCGTGGCTTCCCCCACGCAGATGGGCAGCATGCCCGTGGCCAGGGGGTCCAGACTCCCGGTATGGCCGGCTTTGGGTTTCCCCAGCAGCCAGCGCACCCGCTGCAGCGCTGCATTGGAGGTCAGCCCAGCGGGTTTATCGAGCAGCAAGATGCCGCACAGGGCGGGTTTGCTCGCGCTCACTCCCTCGGCTCGTCGGAACCCGCAGCGTTCGTGGGTTCACTGGGGGCCGCGTGCCGGTCGCTGGCCACTGCCTTGTCGATCAGCTGCGTCAGGGTCTGTGCCCGCTCCTGCTGTGTATCGACCAGGAACTCCAGGCGGGGTGCGTGGCGCAGGCCCAATTGCCGACCCACTTCGCCACGCAGGTACCCGGCCGCGCTGCGCAGGCCAGCGAGCTGCTCCTCAGCATTCACTACCTGCCCAAAGGGCAGGAACCAGACGCGCGCAGCGCTCATGTCGGGCGTCAACGCCACGGCCGTAATGGTCAACGGACCCACGCGCGGATCCTTGACGGCGCGCGGTACCAGTTCGGCCAGCGTGCGCTGCATCTGCGCTTCGATGCGCTGCTGACGCGAAGTGCGCTGCGGCATGGCGCTACTGGATGGTGCGCGTCACTTCAACGCGCGAGTAACACTCGATCTGATCGTTGGCGCGCACGTCCTGATAGTTCTTGACGCCGATGCCGCATTCAGTGCCGGCGCGAACTTCGCCCACATCGTCCTTGAATCGGCGGAGCGATTCGAGCGCACCCTCGAAGATCACCACACTGTCGCGCAGCACGCGGATCGGATTGTTGCGCTTGACTGTACCCTCCGTCACCAGACAACCGGCCACGACGCCGAACTTGCTGGAGCGGAATACTTCGCGCACCTGGGCCACGCCTACGATGGTCTCGCGGATCTCCGGGGCCAGCAGGCCACTGAGCATCTGCTTCACATCGTCGATGGCTTCGTAAATGATGCTGTAGTAACGGATCTCAGCGCCGGTTTCCTTGGCCACTTCCCGCGCGCCCGAATCGGCGCGGACATTAAAGCCGATGATGCGCCCCTTGGACGCCGCGGCCAGCTGTACGTCCGAGGCGGTGATGCCGCCCACGCCGCTGCTGATGATGCGCACCTGAACTTCGTCGGTCGAGAGCTTATTGAGCGCATCGCGCAGCGCTTCGGCGCTGCCCTGTACATCGGTCTTGATGAGCAGCGGGATGATGCCAACCCTGGCCTCGCCGAGGGTGGAGAATACATCTTCACTGCGCGCGCCCTGCTTCGCTAATTTGACATCACGAGTCTTGCTTTGGCGGTGTACGGCCACCTCGCGAGCACGCTTTTCGCTCTCCACCGCCAACAGTTCATCGCCGGCATTGGGCGCACCCGAGAGCCCGAGCACAACCACCGGTATGGAAGGCGTGGCTTCAGTAATCGACTCACCCGCCTCATTGAACATGGCGCGCACCCGGCCAAATTCGCCGCCGGCAAGGATGGCGTCACCCAGGCGCAAGGTGCCCTTCTTGACCAGTGCTGTCACCACCGCTCCGCGCCCCTTCTCCATGCTCGCTTCCACCACGAAGGCCGTGGCGAAGCCGTCGCGCGGTGCCTTGAGCTCCAGCACTTCGGCCTGCAGCAGGATGGCCTCGAGCAATTTGTCGATGCCCTCGCCCGTGCGAGCCGAGACATTGACGAAAATATTCTGTCCGCCCCACTCTTCGGGGATGACTTCGTGCTTGGACAGTTCGGTGCGTACCCGTTCCGGATCGGCATCGGACTTATCAACCTTGTTGACGGCCACCACCAGCGGCACCCCGGCGGCGCGGGCGTGTTCAATGGCCTCGACGGTCTGCGGCATGACCCCGTCATCGGCCGCCACCACCAGCACGACGATGTCGGTGACCTTGGCGCCGCGAGCGCGCATGGCCGTGAAGGCCGCGTGGCCGGGCGTGTCCAGGAAAGTGACCATGCCGCGCGGGGTCTCGACGTGATAAGCGCCCACGTGCTGAGTAATGCCGCCAGCCTCGCCGGCCGCCACCTTGGTACGGCGAATGTAATCCAGGAGCGAGGTCTTGCCATGGTCAACGTGACCCATCACGGTGACCACCGGGGCACGGGCCTCCAGACTGATCTCGGTGGCGTTCTCCTGCAGCCCTTCCTCGATCTGATTCTCTTTGACGGCGTGGGCCGTGTGACCCAGCTCCTCGACCACCAGAGTGGCCGTATCCTGGTCGATGGATTGATTGATGGTGGCCATCACGCCCATGTTCATGAGTACTTTGATGACTTCGGTGGCCTTGACGGCCAGCTTCTGGGCCAACTCGGCCACCGTGACCGTCTCGCCCAGGGCCACTTCACGCTTGACGGGCGCAGTCGGCCGCTCAAAGGCATGCTTGGGTTCCAGATCGTTGGGTGCGGTGCGCGCTTTGAGGCGCTTCTTCTTCTTGTGACGCGCACTGACATCGCCGGCGATGTGCAGCTCCTGGCGCCCGTACTTGGTGCGCGCGTCCTCGCTTTCGCGAGTCTCGGGCTTCTCGCGCGCAGGCAGGTGCGGGGCACGGGCCGGCTCGGGGCGAGCTTCGCTCCCTTTGGCACGCTGCCGCTCGGCTTCTTCCAAAGCGCGCTGTTCCGCCTGGCGGCGAGCCTCTTCCTGCGCGCGCTGGCGGGTTTGCTCCTCCTCGATGCGCCGGCGATTTTCCAATTCAATCAGTTCACGCTCGCGCCGCTCGGCTTCGATCTTCAGTTCGTTGGCGCGTTGCGCCTCCTCGCCGTCGCGACGCTGCGCGTCCAGCTGCTCCTGTTGGGCGCGCGCCTGACCTTCCAGCACATCGCGCTTCACGTAGGTGCGCTTGACCCGCACCTCGACATTGACCGTGCGTGCCCGCCCCTGGACGCTGGCGAGCTTCAGCTCGCTCTGCGTTTTGCGCTTGAGCGTGATGCGCGCCGGCGCCGAACCGGCTTCCGCCGCACCGCTCCCGCCGTGACTGCGGCGCAAATGCGTCAGCAGCTCCAGCTTGGCATCTTCGCTGATCAGGGCGGTCGGACCGGCCACGGCTATGCCGGCCTGATCGAGCTGCGCGATCAGCTTGTCGACAGGCACTTTCAGTGCCTCTGCAAATTGAGTGACCGTTACCTCAGCCATTTAGCACCTCGAGATTAGGTCCACAGCGTCAGCGCTGCGCTTCGAACAGGCGCGCGCGCGCCTTCATGATCAGGGTTCCGGCCTCTTCGGCGGACAGGCCCTCGATGTCGGCCAGGTCATCCACCGCCTGGTCAGCCAGATCATCGCGGGAGCGCACGCCACGGCGTGCCAGGGCCAGCGCCAGATCCGGCTGCATGCCCTCAAGGGTCAACAGGTCCTCCGTGGGCATGGCCGCGTCCAGCGATTCCTCGCTGGCAATGGCCTGCGTCAGCAGCACATCGCGGGCGCGGTTGCGCAGCTCCTTGATGATGTCCTCGTCGAATTCCTCGATCCCGGCCAGCTCGGCGGCGGGCACATAGGCCACTTCCTCCACCGTCGAAAACCCCTCCTGCACCAGGATGCTGGCGACGTTTTCATCCACGTCCAGCTGCTTCATGAAGGTGGCGATCAAAGCCTTGGACTCGGTGTCGCTCTTGACCTCGGCATCCGACTCGGTCATGACATTCAGCTCCCATCCGGTGAGCTGACTGGCCAGACGAATGTTCTGGCCGCCACGGCCGATGGCCTGCGAAAGTTTGTCCTCGGCCACCGCGATATCCATGCTGTGCGCCTCTTCGTCCACCACGATGGACTGCACTTCGGCCGGCGACATGGCATTGATGACGAACTGGGCGGCATTCTCGTCGTGCGGGATGATATCGACGCGTTCCCCGGCGATCTCATTGGAAACCGCCTGCACCCGCGAGCCGCGCATACCCACGCAGGCGCCGACCGGATCAATGCGCGGATCACTGCTCCGCACTGCAATCTTGGCGCGAATGCCTGGGTCACGTGCTGCACCCAGAATCTTGATCAAGCCCTGGCCGACTTCCGGCACCTCGAGCTTGAACAGTTCGATCAGGAACTCCGGCGCCGTGCGCGTCAGAAACAGCTGGGGACCGCGCGGCTCGGCGCGTACTTCACGCAAGAACGCCTTGACCCGATCCTGCGGCTTGAGCTGCTCGCGCACGATCATGTCGCTGCGCGGCACAAATCCTTCCGCGTTGGCGCCCAGATCAACGTAGATGCCGTTGCGATCGATGCGCTTGACCACGCCGCTCACCAACGTGCCCACCCGATCCTTATACAGCTCCACCACCTGCGCGCGCTCGGCTTCGCGCACCTTCTGCACGATCACCTGTTTGGCCTGCTGTGCCGCAATGCGGCCGAACAGCACCGACTCCATGGGCTCTTCCACGAACAGACCCGGCGCGGTGTTCTTATCCACATCCACCGCATCATCCAGGCGCAGTTCGGCCTCCGGATTCTCGATTTCGCGCGAGTCGTCGGCGAATACCTTCCAGCGCCGGAATGTCTCGTAATCGCCGGTCTTGCGGTTGATGGCGACGCGCACGTCCCACAACTCACTGTGTTTGCGCCGCGTTGCCGCCGCCAGGGCCGCCTCGAGCGCCTCGAAGATGATTTCCTTGTCGACACCCTTCTCGTTCGAGACTGCGTCGACCACCATCAGAATTTCTTTGTTCATCGTCTCCGTCCTTTACTGGAGTGATCCGGCCATTCCGGCACCAGTCGTGCACGCGCGATATCCGCACCCATTACCGTCACCATCACCCCATCCACTTCCATTTCAATCGTCTCGGCCCCAGGGGCTTCCAAGGCGCTCACGCCCCGCAGCGTCCCTGTGAATCTGCGCCGTCCATCGCGCGCCTGCAACAGCTCCACCACCACGCGCGCGCCCACAAAGCGACGAAAGTGCGCAGCCGTGCGCAGCACCCGATCCAACCCCGGCGAGGACACCTCCAGGGTGTACGCCGATGGAATCGGATCGTGCACGTCCAGTAGCGCGGCAATCTCACGGCTGCACTGCTCGCAATCTTCGAGACCGACAGCCGTGGACTCGGCGCCCGCGACGCGATCGATGAACACCCGCAGCTGCGAATGCCCGCGCCCGGCGGCAAACTCCAACTCGACCAGTTCAAAGCCCAATCCGGTCAGGAGCGGTTCGAGGAGCGCAATTAATTTGTCGCGCAGGCCTGCCGCCATCGATGCCGCTCCGCTCGCTAAAACAAAAAATGGGCCAGAGGCCCACCACAAAAAACAAAAGCCCCAAGTGGGGCTTTGAAATCAAGCGCTTGGCCGCAGCGTCTGCAGCTGTACGGAGCCGCTTAAAGCCAACCCCGTCCACCGCGGCGGATTCTAGGGCGTGTGCCCCCTGAATTCAACTCCGGATGGGGGCGTGCGGGCACCGTTCGGTGCCCGCACGCCGTCACACTCGAAGTTCAACCTCAATTGTCAGGGGTGTACCGCCAAACGAAGGTGCCCCAGTTGGCAAGGCCACCATTGGCGGCCGCACCGAAGCTGGCCGTCGGTATGTACTCCGCGGCACCCCAGACATTACCGGTGTCATCGGCCACGGCGGAGTAGTCTCCCCAGCGACCGGCCGAGACGCCCGGTACCACACCAAAGCTGGCGTAGGGGGCGACACCTGCTCCGGCTACGACCACAGGGCCATTGGCGCCGCCGTGATTGCTGAAGCGGACGAAGGCCGCGCTGGGGTAGTAATCCGGTCCGATCAGCGAGAAGGCCATCATGCCCACGCCATCGCGATTCATTGCGATCGAGGGAAACACAACGCTATCGCCATTGACGGCCACATACCCTTGAACCGCCACGCTGCCGCTCAGCGTGTTGTGGTTCCAGTGCGGCTTGATGCCCCAGTAGGCGATGCCGGCCTTGGCGCCGCTGCTATCCGACAGCGCCGTGTTCACCGCGCCGAACAGTGTGTTGCCGTTCTTGGTGACCTGATTCATGCGATCGTCATTGCTCTGAATCTGCCCGGTGCTGCCCTTCTGATTGAGATTCCCGGGGCCGGTGTAGAAGGTTTGGGTGGTGATCGTCTTGATCTGCACGCCCAGCTGCGGGTTGTTGGTCTGGAGCGAGTTGGTGTTGGTCAGGGCCCATAGTGCAACCCGCGTGTCCCCCACGCCAAAGAACTCAAGCGCGCTCAGGAAATACTCCACCCCGTTATGCGCACTGGCTTCGGCGTTGTAGCCCGAATCGTCTTCATTGGGCGTGTAGCTGGCCGGCTGCACCGAGTACCAGACCCCGCCCACGTCCGGGGTGGCCAGGCCGCCCGCATTCACGTAGCCCACATAAATCGCCCCCGTGGCGCCATCTGCCGCCGCCGCCAGCTTCTGCTTGGAGATGCCGTAGAGCTGCGAGCCGTTAAAGCCGTTCCCGAACACCGAGAATTCATTGGTCGAAATATACAGACCGTTGCTGTCCAGCCCAATCAGGGGTTGATCGGGAAGGCACGGGCAGTTCGGATGCGTGATGCCGTTGCTGCCATCGTTCGTCGTGCTCAGTACGAACACGGCGAAGGGCTGCGTCGGGTCGCTCGAGGTGCTCACCGCAATGACTATCGCTGTGGGTCCGGTAAAGGCGTCGGTCACCGGATCCGTCGCTATCGCCAGCTCCGTGACGAAGAAACGCTTCGTGTCGACGTCATACACGCACTTTGGATCCGACAGGAACGGTCCGAATCGAGGTGCACCCGCCGGCTGCGAGCGGTCAAATTCCGAACCAAAACCGAAGAATCGGCTCAGTGAGGTAACTCCACCCATCGGCGCATTGGTCGCAGCGCTGCGCACCCGAATTACATTGTTGACGGCTTCAATGACGTAGCCGTTGCCCACACACAGTCCTTGATCCGGTGGCTCCAGGCTGAACTGATGGCCATTGTCGGCCGTGCGCTGGTCATGATGGTTCAAGCCGCTGGCACCCAGGACACTATGGGGCACTCTATTGGTCACGCTGGCGCTGTTGGGGGTCGGGACGCTCAATGTGCCGGCCGGCAGTGGATTGTCCTGCACCGGTTGCGGTGCAAACTCCGGTCCATTGCCAGACAGTCCGCTTGGCGCCGTGTCCAATCCACCACTGCCCATGCGGGTCAGCGCTGCAGGCGCTGCTTGGGCCACACCTACCAGGCATGTCAGCGCCAACGCCGACAGGCCACTGCAGATTCGCAGTGCTTTAGTTCTACTCATGAATGATACTCCCCGAAATTTGTTTTGCACGTTATGTTCAATTACAGGCAGAATCTCGCGAGAAATGCCGCCGCAACTGTTGGGCGATAACCTACTCCCGGAGTGGTGCCAATGTCGAGACCGCGCACCGTTCGCAAAGAAAAATATCCAGCGAGAACCTTCTGCCCTGATGCGGGCATCGCTGCCAACGATTTCAGCCTTTGCGCGGTCTTGACCCGCATGTGTCACACCCTTCTGTAGAATTGCCGATTCAAGCAAAGAGCGCTGCGCACTCCGGGTCAATCATGTCACTGTTAACGCGAATCTTCCCCAAGGCGCCACCGCCTTTGACCGCCCCGGAAGAGCCGGTGGAGCCGGCGGATCGCACGGACCCGACGGATCACGAGCCGAATGGCCCGGACCGAGCCGCGCTGGCGGAACAAGAGCTCGAAGCGCTCCGGACCGCCATAGCCACGCGTGACTTTGTGGCGGTCGCTCAATTTGTCGTTACCGGCAGCTCAACGAAAATTCGCCAGCTCGCCGCTCAGTCCATTGAAGATCCCGCCCAGCTTCGCCAGCTCATCCGGACAGTCCGGGGTGGGAATGACAAGAGCGCCTACAAGATTCTCGCCTCCAAACGTGATGCGCTACTCGAGCAGACGCGCCAGCGCGAGCAGCGCCAAGCCGAGATCAGCGCGCTCTCGACGGCGCTCGAACGCCACAGTTACCGGCCATTTGATCCGCTGTTCGAACCAACGCTCGAGCAGCTGGAGAATCGCTGGCAGGGGGTGGCTGCAGGTGTCGAGGCGAACGTTTTGCAGCAGGTCCAGCGAGCCCTCGAGCGTGCGCGCGCGGTGATTACTGGGCATCAGCACCTGCTGGCCGAAACCGCTGCGCGCGAAGCCGCGACCGCAGACGCCGCCGCTGCCGCGCTGCGAGCGCGTGAGCTCGCGTCCGACGCACAGGCCCAGGCCGCCGCCGAACAGCTGCGAGCGCAGGAGGCGCAGGCAAAGGAGCAGCAGGAAAAGCAGGACGCCGCTGCGCTGGCGATTCGCCAGCTGGGCGGAATGATTCGACGAGCTCGAGGCGCCCTGCAGGATGGCGACACCAGACAGGCGGCCGGCCTGCGGCGCGCAATTGAGGAAAAGTTCGCCGTTGCACCTGCGCTCCCCGTACATCTGGCCACCCAGCTGCAACAGCTCGACGTCAAGCTCGATGAGCTCAAGGACTGGAAGAGCTTCTCGGTGACGCCCAAACGAGCGGATCTGATGGTGAAGATGGAGCTGTTGATTGGCTCAACTCTCCATCCGGTTGCGCTTGCCCAACGGATCAGAAAGCTGCAGCAGGAGTGGCGAACGCTCGGCCGTGGCGCCAGCGAAAATCTCGAGGACGACTGGCAGCGCTTCAACGGGGCGGCGCAACGGGCCTATCAACCCTGCCACGATTACTTTGCGGCACAGGCGTTGATCAGACTAGAGAATCTAGAGCGTCGCGAAGCGCTGGTAGACAGGCTGAGTGCCTTTGAAGCCTCCCACAATTGGGAACAGCCCGACTGGCGCCTGGTGATGAGGGCGTTGGGGGAGTCGGCGCTCGAGTGGCGGCACTGCGCGCCGGTGGACCCCGCCGCAGGCCGGGATACGCAGACGCGATTCAGCGCTCCTCGAGCCAGCCTGCAGAGTCGGTTGGACGCTGAATTCGCCCGCAACATCCGGCAGTTGGAACTGCTGATCGAACGCGTTAAGCGGCTGCTGTTGAGTGACGACAGCCGAAAGGCCAGTGACGAGGCGCGGGATCTGCAACTGCAATGGCGGAACGTCGGTCCGGTGCCGCGGGCCGAAGAGGCGCGATTGTGGGAGGAGTTTCGGGGGCACTGCGACGCAGTGGCGCAGAAGCGGCAGGCACAAATGGCCGATATCAGTGCAAATCTCGAGGCCAACCGGGTCAGGGCGCTGGGCGTGTGCGAAGAGCTCGAGCAGATGGCCGCGCTGTCGGGTCCGGAATTGCTGCAGAGCGCTGCCGGGCTTGCCAGCCAGCGCCCGGCCTTTGAGGCGAGCGGAGAATTACCACTGGCGGCGGCACGGGAGTTGCGCCACCGCTTTGAGCGCGCCTACGAGCGCTGCGAGAAAGCCATCGCGCGACAACACTTACGTGATGCGGAGCGTGGATGGAATGATTTGTTCGAGGCCGCCAATCTCGTACGTGCCTGCCGGTTGGCCAGCGCACAGCGCGCTCCGCCAGCCGAAATTGAACAAGCGCGACGCTCAGCTGAAGAGTCCCTGACGAATATCCGTCATGCGCCCAAAGGAGTTCTCGAGGCCCTTAAGTCGGCACTGGCCCGTGCGGGCACCGACGCCACTGCCGCCGGCGCTGCGCCCGATGCTTTGGCCGCCAACGAGCTCGTCCTGCGGACTTTGTGTGTCCGAGCCGAAGTGTACTCGGACCGCCCCACCCCACCCGAAGACCTTGCGCTGCGCCGTGAAGTGCAACTGCGACGCTTGATGACCGGCATGGGCCAGGGTGTCGGCGCGGATGCTGGACAGTTCCGCGCGCTGACCCTGGAATGGTTGGGCGCTGGGCCGGTAGCGGAGGATACCTATCGGCCGCTCGTGGAGCGATTCAAACGATGCGGTCACGGCTAGAGTTCCGCGCTGTCCAGTTGCATTAACCCGCAATTGGTCGTTGAGTTTGATACACATTCGATGTGTATAGAGGCCCGTAATGAAACAAGTACGCAAACCGGGTGCTGAACGCACGAATATCGTTCTCGACTCGAACCTCATCGATCGGGTCAAGCGACTCGCCAAGGTCAAAACGACTCGTGATGCTGTGCATATCGCGCTGGAGCATTACGTGCGAAGCCGCGACTACTCAGGTGTTCTAGCGCTGCGCGGCACGGGCGGCGTTGCAGAGTCCTACGACCCGAAGGCAACAAATCCGCCTCGGTGACGTGAGATGCTCGTCGACTCTTCCGTGTGGATCGCGTACTGGGCGAATTGCCAATGCTCATCGCACCCGACGCCCGCGAGGCGGCGCACAGTGCCGCACACCAGTGCGCGCGAGGTAGATGGGCGAGCATCACTCCGCGCTCCGCAAATGACTGCATGATAGCAACACACGCCATATTTGTCGGCATGCCACTGCTGCATTGTGATCGGGACTTTGGTTTGATCGCCGGCGTCGAACCGAAGCTCAAGCTGGTGTCCGGTTAGGACAATTCTGATACGACGCCCCGGGTCGGCCCGAATCCGCTGAGAGCGACCACACCACCCAATTCGGCGCTAGCGCAGGCACTCCCGCACGCGACGTTTGAGTCGCGGCAGGACCTCCTTCTCAAACCATGCATTTTTCTACTGCGCTATCCGCTTGGAGCGCCAGGTGGCGGCGCATTCGGGACGCGGCGGCAAATCCCCATCGGCAGGATCGCTATACGCGTCGGATCGTAAAACGTCACGGAATCGACCCCCCTCCAATCGCGCAATCGATCCCCACTGGCATCCTGGAACGGAATGCCGCTGGCGTGTACCTCAAATTCTGACGAGGCATCAGCTTCTCGGGGACTGCCACTAGCCGATTCGGCCTAGGCTCAACAGGTCACTCGCGCGACTCTACAGGATTTCGGGTCACGCCCTTGCGCCTAATCCGATCAATATGCTGCGACGCCAGCCAATGCCCAAACGCAGGTCCTGTTCAAGGGCGATTACTACAGGCCGATCCATCCTCCAATCAGTCCAGCCACTCGACTGTCGAAACGCAGTGGCCCGCCCACGTAGGCCAGACACACGCACTCCCGATCCGCCTGAACGATCGGTTGATGATGGACCGAGCTGTCGGCAGCGTCAAAATCGCCGGGCCCAAAAAACGCGCGACCGTCGTTGAATGATCCGCACAACACTTGCGTCAGCTCCAGATCGCTATGCGTGTGACGCGGCAGATTGCAGCCTGGTGCAATGCGCAGCAGGAACAAATTGCCTCTTGCAGCGTGCCCCAGTTGCACTCGGCTCCAGCGCATGCCGGGACCCATCCAATGCCAGCGCGAGACCTGGCAACCGTTGAAGCTCGCAGGCCAGTCCACGCCGCTCGGCAACTCGGGCCGCACGGATTGGCGATGCGCCAGCGGCGCCGCGGCGGATTCAGGAGCAGTTCTCACGGGTATCGCCGAAATGCGCGCCAGAGTGCGGTTGAGCGACTCCGCGGCAAGCGAATGTGGAGTGACTTCATCGAGCAATACGCCGCCCAGCGCCTGCAGTGTATGCAGCTGCGCGCGGCAATCGGAACAGCCGTCCAGATGCACCGTGACGAGCAGCGCCTGACCGCTCTCTAATCTACCCGCAGCCAGCGCGACCAGCAGATCGTCTGAGGGATGATGTTGTATGTTCATGAATCGATTCCATCTAGAAGCTGACGCAATTGAGTAACCGCCAACCTAATACGCGACTTCACAGTACCCAAAGGCAGGCCCAGTTCGCGAGCGATATCGGTGTGAGTTTGATCTTCGAAGTAAGACATGCGCAGTACACGACATTGTTCATCCGGCAGCTCGCGCAGCGCGCGCTGGATGCCCTGCGCACGTTGCGCCAGCAAGACCATGTCTTCCGGAGCTGCCCGCGCATCGGCAGGCTGCTGATCGGCATCCCAGTCATTTGGCCGATCGTTGCCGGCGCCCAACGCCGCGTGGCGTTGATGGTCGATACGCAAATTACGAGCAATCGTAAAGATCCAGGTCGACAGACCAGCTCGCTGCGGATCGAAGCTTGCAGCCTTGCGCCAAAGCGCGACCATGGTCTCCTGGGTGAGTTCTTCCGCCAGCGGCCCGGCGGAGCCGGAACCGACCAGATAGCCCTTGATGCGCGGCGCGAAATGTTTAAACAGCGCCGCAAACGCCTGTCTGTCGGCCCGGGTGGCCACGGCCCGCATCCAGCCCACCAGCTCGTCGTTATTCCTCATATTTGCGCGATCCGTTACCGGCGCCATATAGGACCCTCCGGCCCAGGGATACCAGGCCTCACGGCGCGCCTGTTTGCCCTTCAACTGCTGAGCGATGTGCATGGCCATTGTACGTGCCGGCCTCGGCTCCGGATCAGCAAATGAGCACCGATTCAGGTGATCCGTCTGCGCTCGATCCTCGTATAACCGCCCAAACAACCCGATAGTGCCATACCTAGCGTGGGCTCGGGATCATAGTCCAGGAGGTGTTCAGGTGATCGCCGGGAATATTGCTATTGCCTTCAGTGAACGCGGCGCTGTGCCGGACTTGCTAATGCGCGCAGGCATACGCCGTCTATTGCGCCAACGCCTCGCGGAGGTTGGCGGCAATGATCCTGAAGTCGCGGCACAACACTGCGAAACCTTTGCAGCCGCGATGTGGAACGCTCCGATCGCCTTGCAGCCGCAGCGCGCCAACCAACAACACTACGAATTGCCACCGGAATTCTTTGCGCAAGTACTCGGTACCCGGCGCAAATACAGTTCGGCATGGTGGCCCGAAGGCGTAACGCAGCTCGATCAGGCCGAAGAGTACGCGCTCGCCGCCACTTGCGAGCGCGCTGGGTTGCGCGATGGTCAGAGCATTCTCGAACTGGGTTGCGGCTGGGGATCGCTGACGCTGTGGATGGCTGAGCGATATCCGCATAGTCAGATCCTGGCCCTGTCAAATTCACATTCGCAGCGCACCTACATCGAGACGGAGATGCGCCAGCGTGGCTTGCGCAACGTTAGTGTAGTCACCGGGGACGTAACGCTCTTTAATCCAGCTGCGCAATTCGATCGCATCGTCTCGGTGGAAATGTTTGAGCACCTACGCAACTGGCCAGAGATGTTTCGTCGGGTAGCCGGCTGGCTGGCGGACGACGGTCGCTTCTTCATGCACGTGTTTGCCCATTGCGGCGCGCCCTACGCATTCGAGGAACGCGATGCAAGCGACTGGATGACACGGCACTTCTTCGCCGGCGGCATGATGCCGAGCGACGATTTGGCGCTGACTTTTCAGGACCACTTGCGCTGTGTGAAACGTTGGCGCTGGGACGGCACTCACTACCAGCGAACTGCCGAATCCTGGCTCGCTAATCTGGATGCGAACCGCACCACAGTGCAGCCGCTCCTGGAGAACTCCTACGGAAATCATTTCGCCGCCCAATGGTTTCAGCGCTGGCGCGTATTTTTCATGTCTTGTGCTGAGTTGTTTGGCTACAACCGAGGCCGACAATGGTGGGTCAGCCACTATCTGTTTGAGCGACGCCTACCAACGACCGATAGGCACCCGTAAGGAAGGAAATGCCAATACTTCAAGATCTTGTCCATGCGGCGGAGTCCGGTCTGGTCGCCGTACTACTGGTCGCGATACTAGCGTGGCTAGCGAGTATCTACAAGCGTGACGTCAGTATTGTGGATGGCATCTGGTCTCTCATGATTCTGCTGGCGGTCGTAGTGTATGCGCTACAGTTGTCGCGACTCGGGCCACGCACGCCCTGGGCATTAGCGTTGACGGCGCTGTGGGCACTCCGGCTCGCGGTGTACATCGGCTGGCGGAACTGGGGCGAGCCCGAGGATCATCGCTATCAGGCGATACGCGCCCGCAATCAACCGCATTTTGCTGTAAAGAGTCTCTACCTGGTGTTCAGCTTGCAGGCCGTGCTCGCCGCCATCGTCTCTCTACCGTTGCTTGCGTCGCTAGCAAGCGCACGTCCGATTAACTTACTGGATGTTTTGGGGGCTGCGGCCTTCATCACCGGCATGCTCTTCGAGTCGGTGTCTGATTGGCAATTGGCGCGATTCAAAGCCGATGCGCGCAACCGCGGTCACGTCCTCGATACTGGGCTTTGGCGTTACACACGTCACCCGAACTACTTCGGCGAGTTCTGCGTCTGGTGGGGATTTTATCTTATGGCGCTCGGCGCCGGCGGCTGGTGGACAATTTTATCTCCCATGCTCATGTCGCTGCTGCTGTTGAAGGTCTCGGGTGTGGTGCTCTTGGAAAAGGATATCGGCGAGCGCCGCCCCCCTTACCGCGCCTATGTCGCGCGTACTAATGCGTTCTTCCCAGGCCCCACGCGATGAAGATCGCCATTATAGGCAGCGGCATCGCGGGCAACGTGGTCGGGTATCACTTGCATCGCTCCCACGAGATTGTGGTCTACGAAGCTGCGAGCTACATCGGCGGACACACCCAGACTCATGTTATCGACTTCAGAAGCGAGCGGCTCGCAATCGATACGGGGTTCATTGTGTTCAATGACTGGACTTACCCGCATTTTACGGCCCTGTTGGCCGAATTGGGTGTCGAATCTCAGCCGAGTGCGATGAGCTTTAGCGTGCGCAACGAGGCCAGCGGTTTGGAGTATAACGGGACGACTCTCAATACCCTATTTGCGCAACGTCGAAATCTATGGCGACCCTCGTTCTATCGGATGCTGCGCGATATTGTGCGCTTCAATCGTGAGGCACCGAGCCTGCTGAGCTCCCAGACCGCTGTGTCCCTGGGTGCTTACCTGTCGGCGCGCGAATATTCCCGGGAATTCATCGGTGATTACCTGTTGCCGATGGGAGCCGCAATCTGGTCAACCGATCCCGGACGCATCCTGGCGTTCCCGGCGCAATTCTTCGTGCGCTTCTTTCACAATCACGGCATGCTGTCGGTCAATGCCCGTCCCCAATGGCGTGCCATCCGGGGCGGTTCCGCGCGCTATGTGGATAAGCTGGTCGCACCTTTTCGCGATCGAGTGCGACTCAATACGCCAGTTCAGTCGGTACGCCGATTTCACGACAAGGTATTGATCAAGGCACGCGGCGCGGAAGTCGAGCGGTTCGATCAAGTGTTTATTGCCTGCCATGCGGACCAGGCCTTGCGACTGCTCGGAGATGCGAGCGCACTGGAACGGCAAATTCTGGGGGCCATTCCCTATCAAACCAACGAGGCGGTTCTACATACCGACGCCTCGCTATTGCCACGTGCGCGGCGCGCCTGGGCTGCGTGGAATTATCACATCGTGGACGCCCCAGTGGGTGCTGCAGCGCTGACCTACAACATGAATATCCTCCAGAGCCTGGCGTCGCCGGAAACGGTGTGTGTCACCCTCAATCATGGCGATCACATTGACCCAGCCAAGATTATCAAGCGACTGACCTACCATCACCCGCTATTTACGCCCGAAGCGATTGCCGCGCAACAGTGCCACGGCGAACTCAACGGAGCGCAACGCAGTTATTTCTGCGGGGCGTACTGGCGTTTCGGCTTTCATGAGGACGGAGTGGTTAGCGCTCTGAGCGCGCTTGAACACTTTAAACGGGATGCCCATGCACAGCGCGATCTATCACGGGTGGCTTGAGCATCGGCGTTTGGCGCCACGAGCCCACGCGTTTCGCTATCGGCTGTTCTATGTATATTTGGACCTCGCCGAACTCAATACCGTGTTTACTCGGCGATGGCTTTGGTCCACGAGTCGCACCGCACTGGCGCGCTTTAGGCGCCGTGATCACCTGGGCGATCCCCAGATACCACTTGACCGGGCCGTGCGGGATTTGGTGCAGGACCGCACCGGGCATCGTCCCGCCGGGCCCATCCGCCTGTTGACACATCTTCGCTACTTTGGCCACTGTTTCAATCCAGTCAGTTTCTACTACTGTTTTGATGGTGCTGACACCGCGGTTGAGAGCGTGGTGGCTGAAGTTAACAACACGCCTTGGGGTGAACAACACTGCTATGTGCTTACCAGAGACAGCGGAGCTGGCGTGAATCGCTCCCTGCACTGCCGCAGCCAGAAGGTATTTCATGTATCCCCTTTTATGCCAATGGAGTTGGAATACCGTTGGCATCTGACGACGCCCAGTTCGCGCTTGGCGGTTCATATGGCACTGACTCCTGTGGGCTCGGCAGCGGATCAATTGTTCGAGGCGACCTTAAGCCTGCGGCGAACTCCCATGACTGGTCCGCGCTTGGCCTGGATGCTCGCCCGCTTTCCGTTAGTGACTGTACAAGTCGTCGTAGCCATACACTGGCAGGCGCTGCGGCTTTGGCTCAAGCGCGTTCCCAGCTTCGATCATCCTGCGGCCCCATGAATAGCGCGCAAAGGGTCAGCTGATGAGCAGTATTGCCGAGACCAGCAGTCATCAGACCGCCGATTTCTACTGGTATCCATCGACTGGTATCCATCGAAATGATTGAAGCAATCGGGGCGCGCTACCTGGCCTATTGCGAAGGGGGCTTTCGTGACAGGTCCTTCGGCGTGGCTCAGTTCGTCCTGGCCAAACCAGGGAATCCTTGGGTCACGCTCGCGACCGAAGCGGCTTCGCAAACCAGAGCTCCCGTATGAGTTTCTGGATTAGCCTCATTGGCTATCAATTGGCGTGGTTTACAACTGTGATAAGTGCCGCGCACGGATTGATCTGGCCAGGTGTGGTGATCGTGACGCTGTATGCATCACAGCAATTATTACGTTCGGTCGATCGCAAAGCAGAGCTCGCGCTGGTGGCCATGGCGGTGATGCTCGGCTTGATACTCGACACTTTACTGCTGCGGATGGGGCTCATTAGCTATAGTCCCGCCTGGCCACTACCGACATTGGCACCTGTTTGGATTCTGGCGCTGTGGATCGCATTTTCTCTGACCTTCACGCAGTCGCTGCGATACCTGCAGACACGGCCGCTCATGGCGACACTTCTCGGTTCGATCGGCGGTCCTCTCGCCTACCTCGGCGCGGCCAGCGGTTGGCACGTCGTGAGCTTTTCGCAGCCAATTTGGCTGCCACTACTTTGGCTCGCGATTGGATGGGGTCTGGCTACACCGCTACTCGGGCGCTTGGCCCGATCAGCCTCGCGAGCACCGCAGCTGCTGACTGCATTGCTGGCATGCGGCTTTGCCTTGACCGTGCATGGTGCCGACGGCGCCAGTCGACCGCCGATCAAGCCGGTTACCGAAGTCGATCTATCCCGCTTCATGGGCGACTGGTACGTCATTGCAACGATACCGACGATCTTCGAGAGAAGTGCCTACAATGCGGTCGAGACCTACCGGCTTCAACCATATGGCGAAGTGGCCACTTCCTTCCGTTTTCGCAAGGATTCCTATGACGGCCCCTTGAAGGTGATTCACTCTACGGGCTTCGTAAAAGCCCGCAGCGGGAATGCGCTGTGGGGCGTACAGGTGTTCTGGCCGATCAAGGCACAATACATCGTGGCCTATCTCAAGGAAGACTATAGCCAGACTATCGTCGCTCGTGATGCGCGAGACTACACCTGGATTATGGCCCGAACTTCGTCCATATCTCAAATCGACTACGATGCACTGGTCGCACGTGTGATTGCGATGGGCTATCCGGCGTCGAAGATCCGCAAGGTGCCCCAGGCCTGGCCGGAACCGAATACGCCCGGGAGATAACCTGCGTTTAAGCGCACTCTACGCGTCGGCCAAGTTGCTCAATCAGTAACGTTTTTGACAACATCAGCAATCGCAAACTGATGTCCCCAAAACTCCGATGTCACGCGCCAACGACCACAAATGGGGTCACCCCAACCATCGAATCATCACGTACGCCAAGACGCGGCTCGCCATTGATTTCAATTTCTTGGAGTAACCTAAGATCAGGGGTGCAAGGCGAATTCATCGACGCGCTTCCATCTTATCCCATGGTGCAATGGGACCGGGCACCTGCCGAAACAACAGATGGCAGCGAACCGTATGCGTCTCTACGAGCAGCTGGTGAGTCTTTGGGCTACGACGCTTTAGTTTCGTCAGAAGGTGGTCCCATTCGCAGGTAATTTGTCCCGATGAAACTGAAAGGCTCGGAACGCGTCAAACAGGTCCTAGTTTTTTTGCGTCGAAGGCATAGCCTCTCTCTACAGTGAAACTAGATCTCTTGGCGTCCATATACTGAGGATGCAGAGACCAGAGTCGCAACGTTGATATACCTTTCACCGGTGGCTCGATTGGCCAGACCAGCTAAACTCTTTAGAAATCAATTGGTTACAATTGGTAGCGGGGGTGTGATTCTGAATTCTAAGTTTCTGCATTTACACGAGATCCACTTTTGATCATGACACCGTTTGGCCGATCGTGGTTTTTTAAAGCTGACCGTCGAAATTGCTTGCCTTCGGTGACTATTTATGGTCACATCTAGTCATGAAACAAGTTGGCATCGCTGAGCTTAAATCCCGGCTCAGCGAATTTCTTCGTGTCGTTCAGGCGGGAGAATCGATCGCGGTCCTTGATCGCAATCGAGCCGTTGCGCACATCGTTCCGGTACTCGAACGCCCTGGACTACGGATCCGCAAGCCAGCCACCGATTCACCGAAACCGAATAAGGTTCCGCTGCCACAGTCGATCGCCAATAAGATCGACATATTGAATTTGTTAATGGAAGAGCGGCAGAATCACAAATGATTGCCTATGTCGACTCGTCGGTTCTGCTGCGCGTTGCGCTCGGACAGCCAAACGCATTGCCGCAATGGCGCCAGATCGATCGCGGCGTTTCGAGCGCACTGATCTCCACCGAGAGTCTGCGCACTTTGGATCGGCTGCGAATCCGCGCCGACCTATCGGACATTGAAGTCGCCAGACGACGCGCCGCAATTCTCAACCTCATCGACTCGCTTGAGTTGATCGAGATTGACGCGACCGTGCTGGATCGTGCCGCGCAACCGATGCCGACGGAGCTTGGAACCCTTGACGCGATTCACCTGGCGTCCGCATTGTTATGGAAGGATGCGATGGGCGTCGATCCGGTAATGGCAACGCACGACGGAGCGCTCGGGTTGGCAGCTCAAGCGCATGGCCTAACCGTGGTGGGAACCTAACGTAGGAATGTGTAGTCGCGCCAAGACGGAGAACGCCGAAGCGCACGAAGCCACCGCCTGCGTTTCGCGCCTGCCGCTGGCTTTGACCGGCGGTCCAATTCATTGGCCCTGAAATTGGTAGCGGGGGTAGGATTTGAACCTACGACCTTCGGGTTATGAGGCACATGTCGGGGTATTGGGGGTCTTTTAAATCAGTCACTTGCATCGCTTGCCCTCCCCTTACCCCGGCTATTCACGGCACAGTTACGGCACACCCAATCTCAGTTCGGCACACTCTCGTCACAGGCTCCGAAATTCGACGCCGCGACCGAAACCATCGACCAACGACAAGCCGCTGCCGCCTTTCAGGTTCCTCACTGGCCGAAAGGATCAAATCCCTTCCCTGGATCGAACGACATACTGTATTGAACCTTGCCATCCGGTAAGGCTTGGCCTAATTTGAAGCTTCTCAGAAAGGTAGGGTACGACAATGGCTACTCTCGATTGGTCACAATGCCCCGCCGTGGAGAGCATCCCCGGCAAGCGTAGCGGCGCATGGGTTTTCAAGGGAACCCGGACGCCGATTTCCGCCGTGTTCGAGAATATTCAAGACATGACGGTCGACGAGCTGGTGGAAGAGTTTGGCGTGACGCGCGATCAAGTGCGGGCGGTTCTGTCCTTCGCAGCCCATAGCGCCGAAGCCCCTGCCCCGCACGCTTAATGTTGGTTCTTTTTGATAACGGTACTCCGCGCACTCTTGCCCGCTACCTGATCGACCACCACGCCGTTACGGAAGCCCGCGCCCGTGGGTGGGACGAATTGGAAAACGGCGAGTTGCTCAATGCTGCCGAGGCCGCAGGCTTCGACGTTCTAGTAACGACGGACAAAAATCTGAGCTACCAGCAAAACCTCTCGGGCCGAAAAATCGCGATTGTGGTTTTAGGCCAAGGAAGGTGGAGCCTGATCAAGGCCCATGTGTCGGAGGTCGTTGCCGCCGTGACCAATGCCGCACCTGGCAGCTATACGCTGGTGGAAATTCCGTTCGTGTAGATTAGTTTTGTAGAGGAAAAACTATTTGGAGCGGGTCGACCGGCAGCACGCGGCCACTTACGGCCGCCGACGGCCGCTCAGGGGCTGTCCGTTGGTGGACCTTGCTGCGGTAGACCCGAATGTCGCCACGTTGCAATATCGGCTACCGCTCGTCGCGCCAGGGCCGCGTACGGCGGCAGCGGAAGACACCGGCACCTGCATCTATAGCGCCTCGCTGGCGATTACCCGACACGCCCTTCACTGTGGCTCAGTGCGATCCTTCTTATTCAGCACGTGCCGCGTGTTGCTGATGCGCTCATAGACGACCTTTCGCAATCGATTGATCGAACCGAGCGGCTTGTGTTCCGGCAGTGCATGCCAGGGCGTGAACGACAGATTCTCGCAGAACTCGAGCTGCTCCGGACTGTCGAATTCCTGCCTGGGGATGTGGATGGTCGCGACCTTGTAGAAAGGAGCAACCTCCTCCGACCACTGCGTCCTTGCGTCTTCGACGTCGAGCTTGTCCGAAGTGCGCGGCTGGATCATGAAGTTCATGCACGCGTCACCCGTCGCCAGGGTGTTGCGCATCGCTTCCCGCAGAAAGTTTGGACCTGGATTGTGCGGCATCGGGTCCTCTGATTTCGAGCATGCCTGCGCGGAATATTTGATGGCCAGTCTGTCGGGTCCGAAGCCCAGCTGATACGGGACTGGAGTCCAGTAGCGTGTCTGCAACGGATTCGAGATCTTCAGGGAGTTAATCTTGAGAAGCGTATGGAGCTGCCCGAAACCAAGCGTGAAGGGAATCCTCAGCTTGTCGAGCGTGCTCTCGCTTCCTAGCTCCTCGAAGAACGGCACCGCATCGGACGGGTCTTTCAGGAAGAAGACGGGGTGGCTCATCATCACAAAGTCCTGCGTCGTGTCCTGGCGTTCCGATTCAAGGATCTTGGTACCCGGAACGCCCATGAGTTTGATCGACATTCCGCGCTCCATGCCGTCGGCGTCGGGCTTGTTCGCGTCGGGATTGCCGTTTGAGAACCGGACCCACGCCTGATAGGTCCTGCCCGGTATGAAGACACCTTTCGCAAAGCGAGGGTCGAGATTTTCATCGACGCGGAATTCCCCCTTGACGCAACCGTGCGCCTTCGGATGCGCATCGCGGCGCACGGTGCCAGGTCGGTACTGTCGACGTATCGTCTCGTCGATGACCGATGAGAGCTTCTGTGCCAGCCTTTCCTCATTCGGGTACAGATGCTCGCCGAGGAACGCATCGGGCACGGGGTAGGGAGGCGGGGTCTCCGCCGCCGCGGTGCAGGTCGATGCGGACGCAGACGCAGCGGCAGCCATTGCCACAAATAGTTGTCTAACTCTTGTCTTCATGTTCACTCCGGGAAAGGACTTGCGCGCTATGCGCGGCGACTGTCCGGCAATGACAAGGTTCGCGGTATCGGTCAATCATCCGATACGTCGACGTATGGCAACGTCGATGGGCTTGGGTCATCATGGAGCTTTCGCAAGCGAACGAGCCCTGCGGATGAACGACGATCACATCGACCTGCTCGACGCCCTGCGTGCCCTGGCCTTCATGGGCGATCTGAGCATGGGGCAGCCGGTGGACCATTCGCCTCGCGTGGCGTGGCTCGCGTGTCAACTGGCGCGGGCCATCGGGCATGACGATACAGTAGTTGAAGGCGTCCGATGCATCGCACTGCTGCGCTGGTCCGGCTGCACGGCCAATGCGACCGATGTCGCAGCCACGATCAGCGACGATGTCGTTGGCCGCGGCGCGATGTTGGCAGGGCAGATCGAACGCATCGAGGTCATCGTCAGTCCGGAGGAACTGGCGCTCAGGTTGACAGGTATATCGGCGATCCACTGCGAGGTCTCTTCGGTCATCGCCGAGGCGCTCGGTTTGGGGGCCTCGGTGGCAGACGCGCTGAGATGTGTCTTCGAGCATTGGGACGGAAGTGGACAGCCGCTGGGCCTGTCGGGCGATTCGATTCCGATATCAGCGCTGGTGGTGTCGCTGTGCAGCGATCTTGAGGTGCTGGCGCGCGTTCATGGGTGGCCCGCGGCGCTCGCGCTCTTGCAGAAGCGCTCAGGTGTGGTCTACCCGCGCGCGATGGTGGAGACCGCGCGTGCGCGCGCGCGCGCCTGGATCGACGAACTGGCCCAAGGCCCAGCCTGGATAAATGAGCTCCGCGCGACCCCGCAACCGCGTTCTGCGAGCCTGGCGCTGGTCGGCGACGTGATCGACCTCAAGCTGCCTTGGTTGCTGGGTCATTCACGTGCCGTCGCAGAGCTCGCCGATATCATCGGAACGACCCTCGGCCTCGCCGCGCCCACCCGACGAACGCTGCGCCGCGCGGGGTGGCTGCATGGACTGGGCCGCGTGGCCGTGCCCAACGCCGTGTGGAATCGTGCCGGACCGTTTTCCGCGGCCGATTGGGAGCGCGCGCGACTGAGTCCTTACTGGATGTCGCGTGCTGCCCAGCAGATCGGACGTCTCCAAGTCGAAGCCGAACTGGCCTCGCACGTCTGCGAGCGACTCGATGGATCGGGCTATTTCCGGGGCTCCCGACTGGCCGGCACGCCGCTGGAGTTTCGGGTACTGCCCGTCGCCTCTGCGTGGCTAGCTTTGACGGCGCGCCGACCTTGGCGCGAGGCGCTGCCTAACGATATCGCGATGGAACACCTCCGCAAGGAAGTGGTACGGGGTCGATTGGATGGAAGTGTTGTCGACGCACTGGCGAAGCCCGCCGCGGCTTCGCAATTGACGACGCCTGGCGGCACGGAATCGGGGACGATGTTGTCGCCACGCGAGATCGAAGTGCTGAGAAGAGTAAGCCTGGGCGAAAGCAACAAGGAGGCGGCGCTTCAACTCGGCATCAGCCCATCGACAGTGCGCACCCATCTCGAGAGTGTCTTCCGGAAGTTGGACTGCAAAAGCCGCGCAGCAGGAACGCTCAAGGCCTCTTTGCTCGGACTACTCTGACGTCCGCTCGCCTGCCTGCCAGCGCGACTGTCGGAGCCGTTCGATGATTTCCGGAACACGGACGTCTGCCGCCCGGAAGGAAAATATTTCTTGTGGGTGCAGTCCGGCGAGATTTAGCCAACCTCAAAGTTTACCGTCGTACTATCACTGGTCGGGTCTTCGCCGAGCAGCACCGAAAGTCGGCTTTCTGGTGTCGAACTCGGCAACTTGAATGTCTCCTGTGGGTCGATGAGAGACAGATGGAGATCTGTCGGCCGAATTCGTCTTAGTTCGGCCATCACGAACCGCTCACGTCAGCACGAACCCTGAGATGAAATCGGCGCGACGTCGGAATTGCTAACGCGACGGCGCGACTATACCGTTAATGCCCCGCATAGGACTCCGGAGGGAATTATTCGATCACGCAAGGATTCGATTTGAGAGAGCGTCGCGCGGATCTACACGATGATCATCGTGCTGAAATTCATGGCACAGTTAGGGCACAGCCCGAAAATCAGGTGGCTTAAGATCGTTCGTAAGCGCTTGATTTGATTGGTAGCGGGGGTAGGATTTGAACCTACGACCTTCGGGTTATGAGCCCGACGAGCTGCCAGACTGCTCCACCCCGCACCAGGAGGGAGGCGCATTCTACACGAAGGCGGCTCGAAGTACAGGCGAGTCCAGATAGCCCGGCGTTGCTGGGTCAGGGCCCGGGAATCAGCTTCGTGCACAGCGCCAGCAAGGTGTTGGGCAGCAGCCCCATCAGCAGCACGGCCGCGACATTCAACGCCAGCGCCAGGCGCGTACCCGTCTGCTTGAGTATGGGCGTCTGCGCCCGGCCGGCGTCGAAATACATGTACCAGATCACGCGCAGGTAATAGTACGCACCCACCACCGAGGCCAGCACCGCCAGCACTGCCAACCACAGATGGCCGCCGTGCAGCAGCGCCTGAATGATCCACAGCTTTGCCCAGAATCCGACCAACGGCGGCACACCGGCGGTGGAGAGCATCAATCCCAGCATCAGCAGGGCCAGCAAGGGATCGCGGGCGCCCAGGCCCTTGTAGTCGTCCAGATCATCGGCTTCGCCATCGCTCCGAGCCGCCAGCAGCACCACACCGAAGGATCCGAGCGTGGTCAGCACGTAAACCAAAGTATACGTGAGCGCGGCGCGATACCCACCCGTCTGCGCCGTGATGAACCCCAGCAATATAAATCCAACGTTAGCAATGGCGGAGTACGCCAGCATGCGCCGTATGTTGGTCTGGGCGATGGCCAGAATATTGCCGAGCAGCAGCGAGAGTACGGCCAACGCACTCAGCATTTGCACCCACAACGCGGGATCCGCCCCCAGTCCATAGACCAGCAGACGCATCACCAGGGCAAAGGAGGCCAGTTTCGGCGCTGTGGAGATCAGCAGCGTCACGCTGGTGGGCGCACCGTGATACACGTCGGGCACCCACATGTGAAACGGCACGGCACCAAATTTGAAGGCGACGGCGACCACGATGAAAGCCACCGCAATCACGAATCCGGCCCCGTGTGCGGCGCTGAGCGTGGCAATTTTATCCAGGGCCAGCGTACCGGTCAGGCCATAGAGCAAGGACATGCCATACAGCAAGGCTCCCGAGGCGATCGCTCCCAGTACAAAGTACTTGATGGCCGCCTCGGCGGCCACGCCGGAGTCGCGATCGAAGGCCACCAAGGCGTAGAGCGACAGTGCCAGCAGCTCGACCCCTAAGTACACGGTCAACAGGCTATTGGCGGACACCAGCACACTGATTCCGAGCAGCGCGGTCAGGGTCAGGATGTCGTACTCGCCGCCGTGAATGCGCCGTCGATCAAGATAAGCCTGAGAGTAAAACAGGCAGAGCCCGGTCGCCAGAATGGCGCACAACTTCAGGAACACCCCCAACTTATCCGCTACGTACAGGCCATCAAACAGTACGGTGCGGGAGTCCACGGCCCCTACTGTCAGCGTCAACCACGCACAGACGGCCAGTGCAATCAAAGTCAGGCCATGGGTCAGGTAACGCCAAGTGCGCCCGGCGAACACGTCGAACATGAGCAGCAGACAGATGCTCGAGGCCAGCGCAATCTCAGTGATGGCTGGACGCACCATCATCCAGGTCATGGCTGAATCGGGCATCAGGATGGACATGTTCATGTCTCAGCCCACCGGTATCTTGGTGACCGCGATTTGGTCGAGCAGATGGCGCGACGTCGCCTCCATTATCCGCACCAACGGCTCCGGCCACAGACCCACCAGCATCACCGCCGCTCCCAGCATGCCCAACACCAGGAACTCCCGACCGTTCAGATCCTGCATAGCCGCCACTTTTCCGTTGGCCACGGGCCCGAATATCACTCGCTTGACCAGCCACAGCGTGTAGGCAGCGCCAAGAATCAGAGTGGTTGCCGCCAGGAAGGCGTACCAGAAATTGGCTTTGAAGGCAGCCAGGATCACCAGGAACTCTCCCACGAACCCGGAGGTGCCCGGCAAGCCGGAATTGGCCAGGGCGAAGAGCACCATGAACGCGCCGAATCTTGGCATCACGTTGATCACGCCGCCATAAGCACTGATTTCGCGGCTGTGCATTCGGTCATACATGACGCCGATACACAGGAACAGCGCCCCGGAGATCAAGCCGTGCGACACCATCTGCACCATCGCGCCATCCAGACCATTAATGGCGCCGCTCAGAGTGCCCGTGGCTCGGTAGATCCCGAAGGCCAAGAACGCCCCCAGCGTGACGAACCCCATGTGGGCGATGGACGAGTAGGCGATCAATTTCTTCATGTCGGTTTGTGCCAGGGCCACAAAACCGATGTACACCACGGCGATCAATGACAGGCCTATGACCAACCAATCCAACTCGCGACTGGCATCCGGCGTCATGGGCAGACTGAAGCGCAACAGACCATAACCGCCCATCTTGAGCATGATGGCTGCTAGGATCACCGAGCCGCCGGTGGGCGCCTCGACGTGCGCATCGGGCAACCAGGTGTGCACGGGCCACATCGGGACTTTGACGGCAAACGCCACCAGGAACGCCAGGAAAATCCACCGCTGCTCGATCAGCGTCAACGGCAAGGACTGAAACCCGGCAATACTGTAGTCGCCGGCCTGCAGATACAGATAGATCAGCACCACCAGCATCAACACCGAACCCAGGAAGGTATACAGGAAGAACTTCAAGGTCGCGTATACGCGCCGCGGCCCGCCCCAGATGCCGATGATCAGGAACATCGGAATCAGCATCGCCTCCCAGAAGAAATAGAACAGCAGCGCATCCATCGCGCAGAACACGCCGATCATCAGGCCTTCGAGCACCAGGAAGGCGGCAAAATACTGCGCCGGTCGCTTGTCGATCACAGTCCAGCCAGCGATCAGCACGGGCACGGTCATGAAAGCCGTCAACATGATCAGCGGCAGGGAGAACCCGTCCACGCCCAAGGCGTACTGGGCATGGAGCTGCGGTATCCACCGCAGTCGCTCGAGGAACTGGAAGTGCGCAGTCGACGAATCAAATCCTGCATAGAGCGGTACGCACAGTGCCAGCGTGATCAAGGACACCGCCAGCGCGCACCAGCGCGCCAATCGCGGCTGCGCATCACCAATGAGCAGCGTCGCCAAGCCGCCCATAATGGGCAGCCAGGTCAATATCGAGAGCAATGCCTGAACGTGCATGGTGAACTTCGTCCGCTAGACCTTAAGCAAAAACCAGCCGAGCAAAAGCACCAGCCCGACAACCATCCAGAATGCGTAGGAGTACAGAAACCCGCTTTGTAGCCCGCGCGCCACCAGCGCAACGCGACCCACGGCCTCGGCCGTGCCGTTCACCATCACCCCGTCGATGAGGCCCTGATCTCCACCACGCCACAATCCAAGGCCCAGCGCACGCGCGGCCCGTGCCAGAACGTTTTCATTGAACCAGTCGAAGTAGTACTTGTTGACCAGCAGTCGGTACAGCCAACTGAAGCGGCGCTGTGCGGCATCCGCCAGATCAGGTCGCTTGAGCACAAAAACCCAGGCGCCCAACACCCCCGCCGCTGCCAGGTACAGGGGCAGGTTGAGCACGGAATTGAGCGCAAAGGCCAGCGGACCGTGAAACTCGCGGCCAATCTCAGCCGCCACGTCATTCCGCTCCAGCACCTTGATCGCGCTGCCAAAGTAGTTCCCAAACAGCACCGGCGCAATGGTGAAGAACCCGATCAAGAGCGATGGAATCGCCAACGCCACCAGCGGCCCCTTCATGTCCCAGCCCACATCATGGAAATGCTCCTGAGCGTGGTGGTCCAGCCGCTCCGGGCCATGAAAGGTCATGAAAATCATGCGAAAGGTATAAAACGACGTGACAAATACCCCCGCGACCACGCAGAAGTACGCATACGAGGCCCCCACGCGATGCGAGGCGTGCACTGCCTCGATCAAAGCATCCTTGGAGTAGAAGCCAGAAAAGAAGGGTGTACCAATCAGCGCCAGCGCCCCGATCACACTGGTCCAGTAGGTCACCGGCATGCGGTGGCGCAGCCCGCCCATTTTGCGCATGTCCTGTTCGTGGTGCATGGCGATGATCACCGCCCCGGCTGCCAGGAACAACAACGCCTTGAAGAACGCGTGCGTCATCAGGTGGAATATCGCCACGCTGTAAGCCGACACCCCGAGCGCCACCGTCATGTACCCCAGCTGCGAGAGCGTGGAGTACGCCACCACGCGCTTGATGTCGTTGTTGACCAATCCTAAGAATCCCATGAACAGCGCCGTGGTGGCGCCGATGATCAGCACGAACGACAGCGCCGTCTCGGACAGCTCAAACAGCGGCGACATGCGCGCCACCATGAAGATGCCCGCCGTCACCATGGTGGCGGCGTGGATCAGGGCCGAGATGGGCGTGGGGCCTTCCATGGAATCGGGCAGCCACACGTGGAGCGGTACCTGGGCCGATTTGCCCATGGCGCCGACAAACAGGCAGAGGCATATCACGTTCAGCGCCGACCAGCTGTGGCCGGGAAAGAGCGTCATGGTGGTGGTAGCAATTGAGGGCGCTGCCGCAAACACCCGCTGATAGTCGAGCGAGCCAGTGAAGAACAAGACACCGGCGATGCCCAGCAGGAAACCGAAGTCTCCCACCCGATTGACCAGGAATGCCTTGAGATTGGCAAAGATGGCACTTGACCGTGTGTACCAGAATCCGATCAGCAGGTACGAGACCACACCCACCGCCTCCCAGCCAAAGAACAACTGCATGAAGTTGTTGGCCATCACCAGCATCAGCATGGCGAAGGTAAACAGCGAAATGTAAGCGAAGAATCGCTGGTAGCCGGGATCATCGTGCATGTAGCCGATGGTGTAGACGTGTACGCACAGCGACACAAAAGTGACCACCACCATCATCAACGCGCTCAAGCGATCGATCAAAAAGCCCACCTGCATGGGCACACCGTCGCTGACCAACCAGGTGTACACCGGCCCGTTCCAGCTGGGCGTGCCATGGAGGAGCTGTAACAGCACCTGGACGGAGAGTGCGCAGGCCACCGCCACGCCGGCAATGGCCAATAGCGCCGAGAGAGAGCGCCCTATCAGCTTGCCGGCTAAACCTGCCAGCACGGCTCCAGCCAGCGGAGCCAAGGGAATGGCCAGTAGCAGATGCTGATTCATGATTAGCCGCGCAACGTATTCAGATCTTCGACATTGATACTGCGTCGCTCGCGGAACAGCACCACGAGTATGGCCAGACCGATGGCCGACTCGGCCGCCGCCACAGTGAGCACGAAGAACACGAAAATCTGCCCGTCCAGCTGACCCAGGTAACGGGAGAAGGCGACGAAATTGAAGTTGGCCGCCAGCAGCAGCAATTCAATGCACATCAGCAGCAACAGTACATTGCGCCGATTGATGAAGATTCCGGCCACTGACAGGGCGAACAACACGGCCGAAAGGGTCAACAGGTGCCCTAATGTGATCATGGCAGTGACCTCTTCATGAACGGGGCTCCGCATCCATTTTGACCAGGCGTACGCGCTCGGACGCGCGCACGGCCACTTGTGCGGCGATATTCTGCAATTTCAGGCCCGGCCGGCGGCGCATGGTCAAGGTGATGGCCGCAATGATCGCCACCAGCAGCAAGATGGCCGCAATCTCAATGGCGTAGGCATAGCGGGTGAACAACGCCACGCCCAGCTCCTGAGCATTGCTGTACCCGGCCGGGAGCGGCGCCGCCCCACGCGTGACATCCAAACCCAAACGTCGCTGCACAATAACCCCGACGATCTCGGCGATCAGTACCGCTGTGACCACCGCACCCGGTAGCGCGTAACGGCGTAGGCCCCGTCGCAGCTCCTCGACATTGATATCCAGCATCATGACCACAAACAGGAACAGCACCATCACCGCGCCCACGTACACCAGCACCAGCACGATGGCTAAGAACTCCGCCTCGATCAACAGCCAGATCACCGCACTGGTGAAGAAGCACACCACCAGGCACAGCGCCGCATACACCGGATTTCGAGCCAGGATGACACCCACACCCGCCGCCACCAATATGGTCGCGAAACTGTAGAACAAAACCTGCACCAGCACTTTGCCTCCCCTCTCCCAGTGCGCTAGCGGTAGCGCGCGTCGGCCGCCTTGTCGGCGCTGATCATGGTCTCGTATCGATCGCCCACGGCCAGCAATTTGTCTTTGCTCATGATGTTCTCGCCGCGATGCTCCATGTGATATTCATGGATTCTGGTCTCCACGATGGCATCCACCGGACAGGCCTCTTCGCAGAATCCGCAGTAAATGCACTTGAACAGGTCAATGTCGTAGCGTGAGGTGCGCCGGGTGCCGTCGGCCGCAACTTCAGAATCGATGGTTATGGCCAGTGCCGGGCACACCGCCTCGCACAACTTACAGGCGATGCAACGCTCTTCGCCGTTCGGATACCGGCGCAGTGCATGCAAACCACGGAAGCGCACCGACTGCGGGGTCTTCTCTTCCGGGTAGTTGAGCGTGATCTTGCGGCGAAACAGCGACCGCCCGGTCACCGACAGCCCACGCAGCAGCTCCCAGAGCGCAAAGGTCTTGAATGGATTAACTCTTGCCATGCCGTTAGCCTTTAGTTGTATCGGGGGCCAGCCTAAGCGTGCCACGGGCCGATGTGAAACCAGGCCAGTACGCTCTCAACACCAATCCACACCAGGGTTATGGGAATCAGCACTTTCCACCCCAGCCGCATGATCTGATCGTAGCGGTAGCGCGGAAAGGTGGCTCGCAACCACAAGAACACACACAGCAGTATGAACATCTTGGCCACCAGCCATTGCAGCCCGTCGCCCAGCCACAATCCCAGGACCGGTACGTGCAACCAGCTGGCAGGGGGCTCCAACACTCCGTGGAATACGCTTACCCAACCACCCAGGAAGAAAATTGCCGCCAGCGCCGTCACCAGAATCATGTTGGCGTATTCGGCCAGGAAGAACAGCGCAAAGGCCATGCCGGAGTATTCGACGTGAAATCCGGCCACAATTTCCGATTCGCCTTCGGCGACATCGAACGGCGCTCGATTCGTCTCGGCCACACCGGAGATGAAGTACACCATGAACAGCGGGAACAGCCACAGCAGGTTCCAGTGCAGAAATCCGCCGCGCTGGCGCTCGACAATGGTGCCCAGATTCAAGCTCCCTGCGGCCATCAACACGCCCACCAGTGCGAAACCCATGGCGATCTCATAAGCCACAATCTGCGCGGCCGAGCGCATCGCCCCCAGGAACGCGTACTTGGAATTCGAGGCCCAGCCCGCCAGGATGACCCCGTACACGCCCACTGACGTGAGCGACAGTACGTACAGCAAGCCGGCGTCGACATTGGCGATGGCGAAATGCGGAAACAGCGGGACCACCGCCCAGGTCGCGAACGCGGGGATCAAGGTGATGGCCGGCGCCAGGCGAAACAGCGCCTTGTTGGAACGGGTTGGGACGATGATTTCCTTGAGCAGCAGCTTGAAAACATCGGCGAAGGGCTGGCCCATGCCCGGCAGCAGGCCAAAGAGTCGCACGCGGTTGGGGCCGCGCCGTACCTGCATCCAGCCGATGAACTTGCGCTCCCACAGGGTCAAGTACGCTACGCACAATATCAGCACGATGGTCAATGCCAGAATGTAAGCCGTGGAATGCGCCACGGCCGGCAATGCCAGCCAAAGCCCCTGCAACCATTGCCAGGCGCCGCTCACTGGGCATACTCCGCGGGAGCGGTGCGCCCGGCCTGGGTCAGTTGGAGCGATGCGGCCCGACGCACCAGCGGGTCGACCTGGTACATGGGTACATCGCACACCGCCTCAGCGGCGGACGCCTCGCTGGCCGCACCCGCGGCACCGTTCCCCATCGCCGCGCCCGTCACGTCTCGCGCACCGCGTGTCCGCTCCTGGTCCGCGCTGGGCGCATGCGCCAGAGCCGCACGCAGCTCATCACGCACTTGCTCCGAGCTCTGGTAGTCGAAATTGGCGATATCCAGCAAGTTGCCCAGCACGCGCAGAATCTTCCAGGCCGGTCGCGCCGCCTCGGGAGCCCGCGCCGCACCGGCAAAACTCTGCCAGCGCCCTTCCAGGTTGACGAAAGTACCGGACCCTTCGGCGAAGCCCGTTGCCGGCAGGAGCACGTGAGCCACTTCCAGCATTTGCGGCGATACAAAGGTGCTGATGGCTCCAACGAATGTCGCCCGTTTGAGGGTGGTCAGTGCTTGCGGCACGAGCCCGTCAGCCCACGGTTCCGTGCCCAGCAACAGGTAGCCGGGGAGCCCTTCTTCGAGCATCTGTCGCGCATTAAGCCCGGCCGGCCGCGTCGCACCGGCGGGCTTTCGATGCGGCACGCAGCCGGCCAAATAAGCGCCCGCCCCGTTGGCGCCCTCCGCGAGCTCACCCAAGGTGGCGCCACTGACGCGCGCTAATTCCCGCGCCAGGATGCGCAGCGGCGCGTAGGCCGAATGCCGCAGCGCCAGTGCACCCAGCCAGATCGTGCGCTGGCCTTCCAGAAGTGAGGCGGCAATTTGACGATGTGCATCAG
>Ga0075017_100000119_pt1 | contig 34372 bp, 31 predicted proteins | sample AleBraG_ABR_2012_FD_71475 | JGI IMG/M metagenome (GOLD analysis project Ga0075017, IMG submission 71475) | Freshwater sediment microbial communities in response to fracking from Pennsylvania, USA - Alex Branch Run_MetaG_ABR_2012 | ecosystem: Environmental > Aquatic > Freshwater > Creek >... | reverse complement strand
GTTTCTTGTAGGACTTCTCCAGGTCTCCGCCCTGAAAGCCGGTCAGCTCCTGGAATGACTCCATGGTGGTCTTGAGCTGCTGTTTGGTTTGTTCCTGGTCTTTCTTCGCGTCCTTGACGCGTTCGACGAGAATGTCGCGCTTCTCCTTGCCCAGCTTCTCCATCGTCTTGTAGTAGAGCTGCTGGCAAGCGGAAAGAGTGAGCAACGAGACGGCGGTTGTGAGGAGCAGGAGGGCGGAGGTGGAGAGTTTGTGTGTCGGCATAGAGATTCGGATGGAATTCTAAACCAGGGTCTTACGGTTGGGGGCAAGCACGGGTGCGGGTGCCACACTTCTCGCGCCTTTCGAGAAGTGGGGCTTTCCTTCGTCACTGGAACTCCGTCTGTTTTGACCCGGTTCACTACGTCCGCCACCCTTCGATTGTGCGGACAGCCCACATCCCCACGTCTCGAACCCCGCGAGACGTGGGGCACCCGCGTTCTCGTTGTGCAAACGAAACAACAACGCTATTCTTGTCGGCGGAGACGCGGGCCACCCTTCATCCGCGCATTTCCGGCAATACTTTCAGCGCCGTCAGCCATCCCAGCCGCCATTCGTCTGCTTATCCAGCGCTCAGCCTCCTCGCGCTTGTCGCCTTAAGCCTTCAGGAAATTCGAATACTTGTTCAGATCCGGCCCTGCATCCACCATCGCCAGCAACTTGTTGCGCGTATCCTCGGAGAGGCCGTCGGTCTCCAGAGTCATTACTTTCCTCCCGTAAAGCCCAGGGTTTTTGCAAATTGGTTTTTAATGAGTTCCACTGCCTTTTCGCTGATCAATGGGCCTAGCATGACTTCACCAAACGCAGCTAATCCAATGCCAGCAAAGCCCCTGTTAGTATCCGTTGCCTCCCCCCTCGTCGTGTCCGAGAAAGTACCCCGGCTACTGCCGGTGTGTGACTCGTACTTGTAATCCGTACTTGAGCTGTTGTCAAAATTGTATTCATAACTTGATGACCTATCCAACGAGTAGGAGGTCTCTTCGACAATTCTAAAGAGTCGCCGTTGGATCTCGCCGCCGATTATGCCCTTAACGATAGCATCGATGTCAGCGGCGATTCGCTTCTGGTCCTGTGCGGTCTTGTAGTACTTGTCAAGTTGGATTCCCGCTTTGGCGAACTCTTCTAGAGGCTCCTTGACCAGACGCACTAGTACTGCGCGGTCATCGGTCGCCGTGCGAAGCAGTTTTCCAAGCTTTTCTGTGTCGGACTTAATGCTGACAGTAATTCTGTCCTCAGCCATAAAATATCCTCCTTACAATTACGAACTGTGACATTGGGTTCCTATGCCAAACATTTCAGAACGATGAGCTTCGAGCCACGCTCGGTTAAGACTAACCGACGGAACTCTCGTATGAGCCGTCCGTCTGAGAATCGATCTCGTTTCCCTTCGTGAGAATATGTCGTGGCAGAGATGGCACATGTTAACGTATCGGTTGCGGAACGAGATAGTGGGATCCTGTTCTTGAATGAACCGCATAATCCCATACGGACCCTCCAGGGCCAGCCAATTGACGATCAAGTCATCATTGGCTTGGATCAGCAGGTCTAATAGGGGCTTGTCGTGTAAGCTGCCGATGATTGATTCTGGGAAGTCATCAGAGCCGATTCCACAACAGATAGCAAGCTCTCCGCGCGGAGTAATTACTATTCGCTCGAGGGCAGAGGCACATGGTAATTTGACAAATTCTTCAGCCGAATACACGAGGTCACTGTCGCTTAGCTGGTCACTCTCCCAGCCCACGGGGACTGTAACTCCGAAGCTCGCGACATTGTGCTTTGGGTTCGGTTGGCCTTTGCAGTAGGTGGCAAGCTTCACCCCCAGAAATTGTTCCAGGTACTCGATGGTAATTAGGGTGTTCTTTAATCCTTTCACCGCGAGCAGTGCTGGCAGATTGACGGCTATCGCAGCCTCATTTGCCCATTTAATCCTTTCCAGGGGAATGAACGCTTGGTGAAAGTCGTCACAGCTATAGTTGATCTCCGTCAAACCAGCAGACTTAAGCCGGGCGAGAGTGGTCTGTGCGCGCTCTGGTGACGTAGCCCAATATGCATTTGTCACTACCCTCGTTAGAAAGCCCTTGGACGTCGCGTACTCCACAGCTCGAGTGAGATCGTCGCCAAGCAGAAACGGCTCACCTCCAGTAAACACGACAAGACTCCGAAGGCCAAGGGCGTTCACTTCATCAATTACACGCGTGATGAAAGCGAGGCTCATCTTGTCTCGACGGTAGGGGCTAGCATTGACGCCGCAATACTTGCACTGGATCGGACACTTATAGGTGACAGACAATACCAGACTGCCGAGCATAGTGGCCTCCTGAGCATTAGCCAACCCTAGTTCAATACTGGCGGACTGAGCGAAAGGTTCCGCCCAGGATCGTTTGAGAGTCAATAACTCGATCTTGACGAACAAGCTGTGATGGGGACCACACGGTTGTGTGACCGCAGTCACAATAAGGTGACTCGTCTGCTCTTAAAGTCCCCAGCCCGACTCCCTTATCTACTTGTCTATCCCTATGGAAACGGTGGCCCCGCCCTCTCGCTCTCGCCCCCGCGCCGCCTCACCTTCCCGTTCATTCCAGGAAGGCGGGTGGCCCGGGTCTCCGGAGAGAAGCATAACGTCCTTGTTTCGGTTGCGCAACGAAAACGAGGGTGCCCCACGTCTCGCGGGGTTCGAGACGTGGGGATGGAGACTGTCCGCACTATCGAAAGATGGCGGACTCGTCAACCAGGTAAAACAGACGGTGCACCCCGCGTCCCAGTCCTTATAGGTGGGGCAAAATCCCCTCGGTGCGTAATACCCCCCTCTCGTTTGACCCGCTTTTTCTCCCCCCTGTACTATCAGAAGTTATTCCCTGCGCAGCCGAGATCGTCCGTACTCCGCACCTTGGAGCCCGGATGTCGCGCGCAGCTACGACATGCCCCACGAACTGCCCAAAGCGTATGAGCCGGGCGCCATTGAGGCGCGCTGGGCTGAGTACTGGGTGAAGGAGCGCGTCTTCGCGGCGCCTACGCCCGAGACGGCCGACCACCGTCCCATGTTCAGCCTGCTCTTGCCGCCGCCGAACGTAACCGGGCGGCTGCACATGGGGCACATGCTCAACCAGACGGAGATGGACATCATCATCCGCTGGCATCGCATGCGCGGCTTTCTCACCATGTGGCTGCCGGGGACCGATCATGCCGGCATTGCCACGCAGATGATGGTGGAAAAGCAGCTCGCGAGCGAAGGTGTCTCGCGCCTGCAGATTGGGCGGGAGGCGTTCATTGCGCGGGTGTGGGATTGGCGCAAGCACTACGGCAGCGCGATTCTCGACCAGATGCGGCGGCTGGGCGCGTCGGTGGATTGGGACCGCGAGTACTTCACCATGGATGACCGCCTTTCGCGAGCCGTGCGCGAAGCCTTCGTGCGGCTCTACGACGAAGGGCTGATCTACCGCGGCAAGTACATCGTGAACTGGTGCCCGCGCTGCATGACGGCGATTTCCGATCTCGAGGTGGTGCACGAGGAGGTTCCAGGCAAGCTCTACAACATTCGCTATCCGGTGCTGGGGACGAGCGACCATCTGGTGGTGGCGACGACGCGGCCGGAGACCATGCTCGGCGACACGGCAGTCGCAGTGAACGAAAAAGATCCGCGCTACAAGCATCTGCACGGCAAGAAAGTGCGCCTGCCGTTGATGGAGCGCGACATCCCGATCATTCTCGACGACATTGCGAACCCCGAGTTCGGCACGGGCGCGGTGAAGATTACCCCGGCACATGACCCGAATGATTTCCAGGTTGGGCTGCGCCACTTGCTCCCGCAGATCGACGTGATGGACGAACGTGCGCAGATGAACGAGGCCGCCGGTCCCTATGCGGGGCTGGATCGCTACGCGGCGCGCGAGCGCATCATCGCCGACCTTCGCCAGCAGGGATTGCTCGAATCGGAGAAGGACTACATCGTTCCGCTCGGCAAGTGCGACCGCTGCAAGACGGTGGTGGAGCCGCGGCTCTCGACACAGTGGTTCGTGAAAGTGGCGCCGCTGGCGGAGCGCGCGATTGAGGCGGTGGAGAAGCGCGAAATCCGCTTCACGCCAGAGAACTACGCCAAGACCTATTTCGAATGGATGCGGAATATCCATGACTGGTGCATCTCGCGGCAGTTGTGGTGGGGACACCGCATTCCGGCGTGGCGCTGCGCGGACTGCAAGACCCTGGTCGTCTCGCGCGATACGCCAGCGACGTGCTCGAACTGCGCCAGTGCGAACCTGGAGCAGGACTCCGACGTGCTCGACACCTGGTTTTCGTCGGGGCTGCTTCCCATGAGCGCGCTCGGCTGGCCCGACAAAACGCGCGACCAGGATGTGTTCTACCCGACGTCACTCCTGATCACAGGGTCCGACATCCTCTTCTTCTGGGTGGCGCGCATGATCATGCTCGGCTGCCACTTCATGAAGGATCATCCCAAGGGGAATGTGCCTTTTGAAGAAGTCTACATTCACGCCCTAGTGCGCGATGCCGAGCGCAAGAAGATGTCGAAAACGAAGGGCAACGTGCTCGATCCGATCGAGATCATAGAAAAGTACGGTACTGATGCGACCCGCTTCACGCTGGCGGCCATGGCGGCACCGGGCACCGACATTGCCTTCAACCCGGATCGCACCGACGGCTATCGCGCCTTTGCCAACAAGATTTGGAACGCCGCCCGCTTCGTCTTCATGAATGTGGACAAGGCACAGAGTGCGAACATTTGGTCGCTCGACGACTTTAAGACGACGGTTGGCAAGGAAGGGCATTTGCCCGCCGGAATCGCCGGCTTTCAGACGAACACACTCGAAGACCGCTGGATTCTCTCGCGCTTCAATTCGGTGGCGAACGAAGTGCACGACTCGCTGGAGGAGTACCGCTTCCACGAGGCTGCCAACCGCGTTTATGACTTCTTTTGGGGAGAATTCTGCGACTGGTATATCGAGCTGATCAAGCCGCGGCTGAGCGTAACAGATTCCGATGCGCCCACGGTGCGCGTTGCCTGCCAAAACGTGGTCAGCCTGTTCGAGGCGGCGCTGCGGCTGCTGCATCCGTTCATGCCGTTCATCACCGAGGAAATCTGGCACGCGGTCTTCGACGGAAAGCCGCCGCTGAAGTCCATCGCGCTGGCGCCGTTCCCCGAGCCGGATTCCCACCAGAACGATGTGAGCGCGGAAGTGGATATGGCGATCCTGCAGGACTTGATCGTCAATGTGCGTAACCTGTGTGCCGAACTGAAGGTGGAACCGAAAGCGAAGGTGCCGGTGCAGGTCTATGCAACCGGGGATGTACGTTCCATGATCGAACAGAACCGCGGAGCGGTGCTTTTGCTGGTGGCGAATGCGGAGAAGTTGACTTTCGTTGAGTCTTCCCTCGCCAAGCTGCCCGGCGCGCGCAGTACTGCGCGATTCGACGTGCGCGTCGTGTACGAGAAGAAAATTGACATCGACGCCGAGTGCAAGCGGTTGGCCAAGGAACTGGAGCAGATAGAAAAGGAACTGGAGAATGCCGAGAAGCAACTCAACAACCTGGAGTTCCTCTCGAAAGCCCCCGCGAAAGTCGTAGAGGGAACTCGCCGGCGGCACCAGGAACTGACTGTCCTGCGGGAGAAAGCGCGGGCGGCGCGCGCGGAAATGGGTTGCGATCAACCTAAGAAAGGTGAGACGGCCTAACCATGGATTGGAACAGCCGCCGCCTCACGGCCGTTATCGAAAATGCGTTGCTGGAGGATCGCGCCACGCGCGACGCGACCAGCTACTCCTGCATTGATCCGCAGCAGCGCGCTACCGCCACGCTGCTGGCCAAGCAGGAGTGCATCCTCTCGGGCATCGGCTGCATTCCGCGCATTCTGGATGTGTATGCGGTGCTCGATGGGGCGGTTACTTCTCACTTCGAAGTGACCAGCCATCCGGAAATTTTCGATGGCGTGCGCCTGCGTAAAGGGCAGACCGTAGCCGTCATTCAGCACAATGCGCGTGTGATCCTTTCGTGCGAGCGGGTCATCCTGAATTTCTTGCAGCGCCTGAGCGGGATTGCGACTCTGACTCGCCGCTACGTGGAAGCGATTTCCGGAACGCGAGCCCGCATTCTGGATACGCGTAAGACGATTCCTGGCTGGCGCATGCTCGACAAGTACGGCGTGCGTTGCGGCGGCGGGACGAACCACCGTCTCGATCTTTCCGATGGCATCTTGATCAAGAACAATCACATCGCGCTCACCGGCAGCGTGGCGGCTGCGCTGGAGCGCGCGCATCACAACCGTCGCGGTGAGCAGCCCATTGAGGTCGAAGTCCGGTCTGTCGCCGAACTTGAGGAGGCGCTCCGCCATGGTGCCGAGGCGATTCTGCTCGACAACATGGCGGTCGAAGATGTTCGTCGCGCGGTGGAGCGGGTGCGCCAGTTGGAAGCAAAGGTTTCCCTGGAATGCTCGGGTGGCATCAACCTGGAAAACGTACGCGCCTACGCAGAGACGGGCGTGGACTTCATTTCCGTCGGCGCGCTAACCCACTCCGCCCCGGCCGTGGATATGAGCCTGCGGCTAATGCCAGCGTAGGATTTTGCTTGTGGGGGGGGCGGGTAGCGACATTCAAGGTCAGGCGGTTGGGATCGTTAGCTCGGCTTCTAGGGTGTCCACGTCAGCCTCAACATCCTCGCCTTCCTCCTGACCGGTGCTAAGTTCGACTCACGAGAGAATGTGCAAGCGGGCATACTCCGCGGCGATCACCCGGTAGCATTCGCAAGCGGCATCTTCGAGACCCTTGCGATTCAGGATCACGATATGGCTTCGGGAACACTCAATGAGGCCAGCTCTCTCCAGAGTTCCTACTACAAGCGTCACTGTGGTGCGAGGCGCACCGACCATCTGGCCCACAAACTCCTGCGTGAGCCCAAGGTCATCCGAGTCCGTCCGGTCACGGCAAAGCAGCAGCCAGCGCGCCAGGCGCTCCTCAATTTCATGCAGGCGGTTGCAAGCCGCAGTCTGGGAAGTCTGCACCATCTGGGCATGGACGTACAGTAAGAGTCGTCGCCGAAACTCTCCCGGACGCTCAAATTCGCGTCCGACATCCTGCGCCGAGATGCGAAAGCCCGTGCCGGGCATCTGGATGAAGGTTCGACCCGGCATACTTTCTGTGCCCAGCAGGATAGGAATCCCGACCATTCCACATCTTCCGACGATGCTGGCCTCAACCGTTTTCCCGTCTTCCGTCTCCACCACAATCGAAGCCATGCCCGATTCCAGAAAATATGCTTCAGTGACAATCCGCCCGTCCTCGAGCAGCGGGTCACCGTGCTTGAAACTGACTTGGTGCAGGTTAGGCGCAAGACGTGCTATTTCATCAACCGGGAGCGACGCCAGGATTCGATTCGCGTAGGGGTCGTTCAACTCTTCGTGAGGCCTCATCGGGCACTCCTTTGCGCGTGACGGTCGAACGACCGCAACAGAAAGCGCAAAGGAGACCGCAAGAAACAGCGGTCACGCTTGCGTATTAAGTTGTAATTGACATTGTACGCCCCCGCTAAGCCCTGCACGGAAAATCCTGCTGCATGCGGTAGGGCCGCGGTGCAATGTCCGATTCACGAGAGAAGGTTCAAGCGGGCATACTCCGCGGCTATCACTCGGTAGCATTCGCAAGCGGTATCTTCGAGAGCCCTGCGATTCAGGATCACGATATGGCGTCGTGAACAAGCAATTAACCCAGCTCTCTCCAGAGTTCCTACGACAAGCGTCACGGTGGTGCGAGGAGCACCGACCATCTGGCCGACAAACTCCTGGGTGAGCTCAAGGTCATCCGAGTCCGTCCGGTCACGGCACAGCAGCAGCCAGGGCGCAAGACGCTCTTCGATCTCATGCAAGCGGTTGCAGGCGGCAGTTTGTGAAGTCTGGACTAGTCGAGCTTGCAGGTAATGTAAGAGACGTCGCCGAAAATCTCCTGGACGATCAAATTCGCGCGTGACATGCTCCGCCGAGATGCGAAAGCCCGAGCCGGGCATTTGGATGAAGGTTCGACCCGGCATACTTTCCGTGCCCAGCAGAATAGGCACACCAACCATTCCACATCTTCCGACGATACTGGCCTCAACCGTCTTCCCATCTCCCGTCTCCACCACAATCGAAGCCATGCCCGATTCCAGAAAATATGCGTGAGTAACAACCTGCCCATCCTCCAGCAGCGGGTCACCGTGCGTGAAAGTGACTTGGTGCAGGTTCGGAGCAAGACGCGCCATTTCATCAACCGGGAGCGACGCCAGGATTCGATTCGCGTAGGGGTGGTTCAACTCTTCGTGAGGCCTCATCGGGCACTCCTTTCCCGTGACGGTCAAACGACCGCAACAGAATGCACAAAGGAAGCCGCAACAAACAGGAGGTCACGCTTAGGTATTAAGTTGTCATCGATTGTACGCCTGCACTTGACGCCGCAAAAGAAGCCCCGCTGCATATTGTAGGATCGCGAACCTGAACAAGTACCGTCAGAAGTGCCCGCCGGGTGGCGCTGGGTGCTGCGGTGTCCTTACTTCCGGAACTGTCTTACTCCGCCGCGGGGTGCGTCAATTTCGCATCGTGCCGGTAGGGGTGTTGAAAAATACCACTGCCGAATGTTGGGTTGACAACTTAGTTACACAGTAAGTCTGATGTCAGACAGACGGCAGGCCTCTTCATGTCCATGATTGCACCTTACGTGGGGCATTCTGTCGTGGGGCATTCTGTAGGTTTTTGTTCACTAGGGCTCTCGTGAGTTGTACCAGCAACTCACAGTGGCCAGATGCGGTAGCTCAGCCTCATTACCTTGAGATGCCTGCCCTCCCCCAGGGCGAGGCTGGGCTGCCCGCTTGGGAGGTTGAGTTGAGCCAAGCGTATCGAGCACCAAACCGAACCATCCTCTGCATCGACGATGATGAGGGGATCCTGCGCTACGAGAGAGCGTTGCTCGAAAGGTCGGGCTACGCTGTTCTAACGGCATCGTCGGCGCAACGAGGGCTGGAACTTGCCACCATGCGCACGTGCGATGCCGTGCTGCTCGATTACAGGATGCCCGGAATGGACGGACATCGGCTTGCTTTCGAAATCAAACGCACCAAGCCGGAACTGACGGTCATATTTGTTTCCGGTAGCGATGTACCCATGCAGACTCTAGACCTGGTCGATGCTTTTGTACCCAAGCTGGAAGCGAGCCAACAGTTGCTGCCCGTGCTGGCTGAGCTGTTGCAGACGGATTCGCGACGTGCCCAAGTAAGAGGGAGTTCGGCGTAAAGACCGGCGACAGGCGTTCCCCACCCAGAGGAGATACAACGATGGTTCCCCCCACGGTGTTGTGCATCGACGACCGTCCGCAATGCCTGCAGCTTCGCAAAGCGGCTCTCGAGCCTCATGGCTATTGCGTCAAGCTCGCATTGAGCGGCTACGACGCAATGAAGATGTTGGAAGGCGCGCCGGTGGCCGCCGTCTTACTGGAATACAAACTTGAAGGCATTGACGCCGAAGCCGTGGCCGGCCACATCAAGCAGCGGTTTCCCGAACTGCCGATCATCCTGCTTTCAGGGCACTCGGAAATGCCGGAAAGAATTCTGTGGTTGGTGGATGCATACGTGATGAGAAGCGAACTGTCGGAACAGCTGATCGGAATCATCGAAAGAGCCACGCATCCACGCGCACTCGCTGTACGTTCTGAAGGCCGCCCGCGTGGTGGCGCGGCCGCGTAGGCCACACCCTAACTAATGATCTCTGAGCCACGCCAGAAACTTTCCGTCGATGTTCGGTCGAATCGACGTCGTATCAATTAGAACGCAAGTCTTCTCTGGTTCTTGATGCAGACTTAGCGGGGATTGCTTTTAAACCGCTCGAACTTCCGTCGGCCTGATTGCGATATCAGTTCGCCTACGTTCAACCAGGTACTCGCGGCACGGTCGCCTCGTCTGGTCCAATTCGTACTCAAGTTCCTGCATTGATGCGGTCGGCAAACCCGAAACTATGTGACTGGCGATTGTTGTCGAAAAATTCGCCATAGCACGCATGGTCCGTCAAATGAGTGCCAAACGCCCTCAACAAGAACTAGCTGCCTACACTCTGCCCGTCAAGCGTAGGCCACGACAATTTGTGATTTTTACCGTCCGTGCAGCATAATTCCCGACATCAGGAGATCGGCCCCAACCCGTCGCCGTCAGCCCACGACGTCTCCGCTCACCGACGCGCGACTTGGGCAGATCGTGCGCTTGCTTACCGACCACGCGACCGTCGTGGTCAGCGGTACGAAGATCGCCGCTGAGCTGGGTACCGCGCGCTCGGAAGTCTGGCGGCTGATAAAGCAGCTGCGCACCATGGGTGTCGCTATCGCGGGACACCCGGCAACTGGATACCAATTGCAGGCAGTCCCCGATCTGCTGCTGCCGCAGATCGTCAATCCGCTCGTGCAGGGCACGATCTTCGCCGGCAAGTTACACCACTTCTACAGAATTGGCTCGACGAACAACGCCGCCATGGAAGCGGCCGCGGCGGGCGCGCCCGAGGGCAGCGTGTTCCTTGCCGAAGAGCAGACTGCCGGTCGCGGCCGTAGCGCCAACGACTGGCATTCCGCGCGTTCTGCCGGAATCTACTGCTCCGTCATTCTACGGCCGAGCCTCCCGCCGTCCGCGGTCCTGCCGTTCTCTCTGGCGGCGGGTCTTGCCGTACGTTCCGCCGTTGTCGAAGTCGGCGGCCTCACGCCCGACCTGAAGTGGCCCAATGACCTGCTCGTCGGCGATCGCAAATTCTGCGGCATCCTGGCGGAACTGAATGCCGAAGCCACGCGCATCCGGCATATCGTGGTCGGCATCGGCATCAACGTGAACCACGCGACGTTTCCCGAGGCGTTGCGCTCGATAGCAACGTCGTTGCGCATCGCGACAGGCTCGGAGTGGTCGCGGGTGGAGCTGGTCGCGGCTCTGCTAAAATCACTCGATCGCGAGTACCGCGCCCTGCAATCCGCGGACGGAGCGCGCGAGTCCATCCTGCATCGTTTCGAGGAGCATTCCTCCTGGGCCCGCGGCCGCGCCGTTCGCATTGATGAGGGCCCGGGCTTCGAAGGCACGACGGAAGGTTTGGACGTGAATGGTTTCCTGCGCGTGCGCACGGCTAACGGACTGAAGACGGTGGTTTCGGGCACCGTTCGCGCCAGGTAAGGAAAGTGCAATTCATGTTGCTCGTTCTCGACGTCGGCAATACGAACACCGTGTTGGGAGTTTTTGCCCGCGTCGCCAAGCTGCATCCTGGCGAAGCGGGCGAGGCAGAACCTGCTTTCGAGCGCCTGGTAGCTCACTGGCGCGTGACCACGAGCAGGACGCAAACGGTAGACGAGTACGGTGTCCTGTTCCGCAATCTTTTCTCCATGGCCAACCTCGAAGTTGGCGGCATTCACGGCATCGTGGTCTCTTCCGTCGTGCCGCCGCTCGACACAGTGCTGCGCGAAGTCTGCGAGCGTTATTTCAACGTCAAGCCGCTTTTCATAGAACCCGGCGTCAAAACCGGGATGCCGGTGCAGTACGACAACCCGGCGGAGGTTGGCGCCGACCGCATTGTGAATGCGGTGGCGGCATTCGAGCAGTATGGTGGACCGTGTATCGTGGTTGATTTCGGCACGGCCACAACCTTCGACTGTGTTTCGGCGAAAGGCCAGTACATGGGCGGCGTCATCTGCCCCGGCATCGGCATTTCAGCCGATGCCCTTTTTCAGCGCACCGCGCGTCTGCCGCGCGTGGATATCCGCAAGCCTACGCGCGTCATCGGCACTAATACGGTCGGCAGCCTGCAGTCAGGGCTCTACTATGGCTATCTCGGGCTGGTGGATGGCATTCTCGAGCTTCTACTCAAAGAAATGGGCAAAGAAACGACCGTGCTGGCCACCGGCGGTCTGGCTACGCTGATTGGTTCCGGATCCCGCTACATTAAGAAGGTGGATGACCTGCTCACGCTCGAGGGCCTGCGCATTATTTGGGAGCGCAATGCCGCGGCGCGTCCCCCGGCCGCTTCTTCGGGTAAGCTTACGCGCGTACAGCCCGCCCACTGAGGTCTCCGCATCTGTGGAGAACTACTTCAATTATTTCACTGAGATCGAAGAACACTTTCAGCGCCGGCGCGCTTCCGTCTTGCTGCTCAACACACTGGATTGGGCGCTGATCGAAACCTGGAAGGATGCCGGCATCCCGCTCGAGGCGGTGCTGCGCGGTATTGATGCGACGTTCGATCGCTACGAGCAACGGCCCGCGCGTGCGCGGAAGATCAATGGGCTCGCCTATTGCTCGCAGGAAGTGCTGGCAGCCGCCGAAGATATGAAAGAAGCAGCGGTCGGCACCAGGCGGGCCGAGAGACCAGACACGGGTCTCTCCAATGCTGCGGTGGCAGCCTTTCTCCGCCGTTGCGCTGAGCAACTGGACGCCGCGGAACTGCCGTCAAGTGCGGCCGTCTCGCCCCAGGCCGCGGCGCGAGAAACCGCGCAGTCCTTGCGCGATCTTGCTCTCGGCGTCGAGTCTCTGAAAACCACCGCCTCATTGGAAGATCTGGAGCGGCGGCTGCTGGTGATGGAAGACAAGCTGTTTGCGCTTCTGTTAGCCGCCCTTCCCGACGATCAACTGGTCCAGACCCGCGCCGAAGCCGACCGCAACATCGCTCCGTACCGCAGTAAGATGCCCGCCGCGCAAATCGAGCAACTGCACAAGCAGTACGTCCACAAGCGGCTGCTGGAACGGTACGCGCTGCCAAGGTTGAGTTTGTTTTACATGTGATCACGTTCGTGACTCCAAGGATCGATGGAGGCACGGGCGTCCCCGCCCGTGCGGCCACCTCTCAGCTAGAATCTCCCCTTGCTGCTCACCATCGAAAAACTCGTCTACGGCGGCGATGGCCTCGCCCGTCTGCCCGAAGACGCTGCCGGCCGACGCAAAGCCGCCTTTGTGCCGTTCACTCTTGCCGGAGAGACGGTGGAAGCGGACCTCCTGCAAGAAAGCAGCAGCTTTGCCCGCGCCGGGGTGAAGTCGATCGTAGAGCCATCCGCCGAGCGAGTTCAGCCACGTTGCCCGTACTTCGGAGAATGCGGCGGCTGTCAGTATCAGCACGCGCGCTACGAACATCAGCTGGCGGTCAAGTCGGCCATCCTGCGCGAGAACCTGCAACGCATCGCGAAGGTTGAACTCAAGGAAGAGATCCAACTGCACGCGTCGCCGCCGTGGCAGTATCGCAATCGCAGCCGGCTGGCGAGCAGAACCGGAAAAGAGTTCGCAGTCGGCTACCGCCGCCAAGGCTCGCAGAACGTTCTGCCGGTGGAGGATTGCCCCATCAGTTCACCGCTGATTGTTCAAGCAATCAAAGCGCTCTGGGAGATCGGCCGGGCGCAGAAAGTCGCGAGTGCCCTGCGCGAAGTTGAGATCTTTGCGAACGATACGGACAGCCAGTTCATGTTCCTCGTGTACGCCGCTGGGGATCAGCCAAAGGCCAAAAACTGGGAAAGGTTGGCTTCAGGTCTCCGCGGGGCACTCCCACAACTTGAAACCGCTGCCCTCGTCGCTGAGCGCGATCTTGAGAAGTTGGCTTCAGGCGCTCCGGCGCCAACGCCGCAAATCCTGTTTGGCTCAGGAAGCCTCACCTACAAGTGCGGTCCCCACTCTTACCGCGTGAGCGCCGGCAGCTTTTTCCAGTCGAACCGCCACCTGCTCGACACGCTCATCAACCTCGTTACCGCAAACCAGGCCGGTGAAACCGCCCTCGACTTGTACGCCGGCGTCGGCCTGTTCACGCTGCCTCTCGCTACCTACTTTCGTAGGGTCGTTGCCGTCGAAGCGTCACCGCTTTCGCACGCTGACCTTCGCTACAATTTGCCCGCCAATGGAAAAGCTGTGCGCTCGAGTGTCGAGGATTATCTTGACGGCGACGCGCGCAAGCTGCGGGCTGACCTGGTGGTGGTCGATCCGCCGCGCACCGGTCTAGGGAGTCGCGCGGCCCGCAGCCTGGCCCGGCTGGGAGCGCCGCGAGTCACTTATGTTTCGTGTGATCCGGCGACGCTGGCTCGCGACCTGGGCCCCTTGTTCGAAGCGGGATATCGCGTGCAGCAGGCCCACTTGGTCGATCTTTTTCCGCAGACCTACCACCTGGAGACGGTGCTGCATCTGAAGCGATAGCCGCCACCAGTCAGCGTGCCGTCGCAGTCCAACTCGGCGTCGAAGGACGTTCGGGATGCACCGCCTGCGCCACCGCGGCAGCCATTGCTGTGGGCGGCTTTGGCTTACGCCTCCGGGATCGTGGTGGGCGGCTACGCCTGGCGCCCAGCGACATGGTGGTTGTTTGCCATAGCTGCATTCCTTGCGGCGTCTCTATTCTTTCTCGGCCACCGCCCGCGCCCAGCCCGTGCTCTCGCTCTTGCTGCGTTCGCCTGCCTGGGAGCGCTCGCGGTCCAGTTGCGCCCAGCCTTGTCCAACTTGAATACCGACGTGCTCACCTACTGTGACGGACGCGAGGTAACAGTAACGGCGCATGTCGCAAAGGAGGGTTTCATTCGCCCCTCGGGACGTGACGCGGCCCGCCAACGCATCGACGTTGCCGCCGAAGCTATCGCGGCGGATGGCGCACAGCACGCGCTCGCTTCCGGCATCCGCCTCAATATCTACACAAGGTCTGGAGAAGCGACGCAGCTCCAGCCCTTGCTGTACGGGGAGCGCCTGCGCTTCACAGCCAAGCTGCGCGAACCGCGCAATTATCGCAATCCCGGCGCTTTCGACTATCGCCAGTATCTCGCCGACAACGACATCGCCGCGCTGGCTTCAGTACGCGCTGACCACGTCGGGCGCCTGCCGGGCTATGCCGGCAATGGTCCCGAATTCTGGCGCGCCCGCCTTCATCGCAGCATCGTCGAGAAGATTCACCAGCTCTGGCCACCCGCGCAAGCGGCGCTGATCGATGCCATGGTGATCGGCGATGACGCCTTCCTCGATCGCGATACGCGCGTCGACTTCCAGCGCTCAGGGACCTACCACATCCTCGTCGTCTCCGGCATCAATGTCGGCATCCTCGCCTTCGTCACATTTTGGGTTTTGCGTCGCCTGCACGCCAGCGAAGTCGCTGCCAGCGCCATCACGCTGGTGTTGGCCATCGGCTACGCTTATGTCACTGAAGTAGGAGCACCCATCTGGCGCGCAGCGTTGATGATGGCCGTTTACCTCGGCACGCGCATGATCTACCGCCAGCGAGCCATGCTGAACGCGCTGGGGGCCGCCGCTCTCGCGCTCTTGCTGGTGGATCCCCGCGCGCTGCTGGGCGCCAGCTTCCAGCTTTCATTCCTGTGTGTGCTGGTCATCGCGGCGGTCGGTGTTCCGCTACTGGAGCGAACTTCCGAGCCTTATCGACACGGCCTAAGCCATCTCGGCTCGACCTCCTACGATTTCACGCTGCCGTCACGGATGGTGCAGTTCCGGCTGGATCTACGTCTCATTCTCGGCCGCCTGGCTCCTTTTCTTGGAGAACGAACGTCGCGCTGGCTGCTGCTGGGCGGCCTCCGCGGCCTTCTTGCCGCTTACGAACTTGTGGGCATTTCTCTGCTCATGCAGATTTCCCTGTCGCTGTTGATGGCCATCTACTTTCATCGCGCTACCACGCTCGGGCTTCCCGCAAACCTCGCCGTGGTTCCGCTCACGGGCGTGTTGATGCCCACCGCGGTGGCAGCCGTCTCCCTCGGCTTCGTCTCCACGTGGCTGGCGAAAGTTCCCGCTCTGCTCGCCAGTTTTGCGCTGACCGGCATCGCCGGAACCGTGCGCGGAATTGGGGGTTTGCGTGCGGCAGACTTGCGTGTGCCCGCACCCGGCGTAGCTGTCTTCTGGGCGTTCGTCGTGTCGCTCATCTTGACGCTGCTGCTGGCTCGAACCCGTTTTCGCTTCATACTCCCCGCTCTCGCCGCGCTCACTGCCAGCGCACTCTGGCTGGCGTTGGGGACAAGTTCTCCGAATGAGTACCAGAACACGCTTGAAGTGACGAGCATTGATGTGGGCGAGGGTGACTCGCATCTAGTCGTGACGCCGCAAGGCAAGACGATGCTGATCGACGCGGGTGGCCCCACCGGCGGACCTCATCTTTCCGAATACGACCTAGGAGAGGACGTTGTCTCGCCCTATCTCTGGTCGCGCGGGTTCGAGCGCCTCGATGCCGTCGTGGTCACGCATGCCCACTCCGACCACATGGGCGGGATGCCAGCCATCCTCTCTAACTTCCACCCGCGCGAGCTGTGGCTAAGCGTGATTCCACCCAGTGAGGATCTGCAGAAGCTCCTCGGCGAAGCCCAGCAACTAGGCGTGCACGTTGTACAACGCGCTCCCGGAGAACGCTTCGAGTTTGGTGGAGCCGAGGTGCGCGTGCTCAGCCCGCCGCCCGGTTGGCAGAGCTTCAAGCCGCACAATGACGACTCGCTGGTGCTTCATCTGCGCTATCGACAAACCGCCGCGTTGCTTGAAGGCGACGCGGAGGCGTCCCGGGAACACGAGATAGCCGGAGAGCAGCCCAGTTCCGCACTCCTGAAAGTAGGCCACCACGGCAGCCGCAACGCCACCTCAGAAGAATTCCTGGCAGCGGTCCAACCCCGCTACGCTTTGATTTCGGTGGGAATGAGAAATAACTTCGGGCTGCCGAGTGCCGTGACGCTCGATCGCTTGCAGAGGAGTGAAGTCGCCACTTACCGCACCGACCTCGACGGCGCCGTGACGTTTCTACTCGACGGCACGCACGTCACGGTTCAGATGGCGTCTCATTGACTTCCGACTCGCTCACCGGGTTGGCGCGATAGGTCTCAATCACCTGCCGCGCTTCGTCGGCCTGATCCGGCCGCACGCGGAGGAGCGAGCCCGCTGTGCCGGGAAAAACATCCTGCTGCAATTCGCGCGAAGTGTACTGTACTTCGATGCCGGCGCTTTCCAGCAAACCGCGGACGACCTGCGCTTCGGTTTCCTGCTCCGTGTCGAACACCGTCACCAGTTCACCCGAACCCTCAGGTTCCTTCGCCATGTTCCAACCCTCCGCTCTCCGACTGCATCCATGATTCTACGCCGGTCGGTACTCGGAATGTGCGCGCGGTCTGTTGCGGCGGCCCTGGCATCGACGGACAATATTTGTAGAATGTGGGAAGCGCGGATGAGGACTCATGGATCCCTCCAATAACGCGACCGTGGGCGAGCCCGAGAAGGAAAGCCAGGAAGAAGCCCGCAGACTGCGCCGCCTGCAACTCATGATCAGCATGGTACTCTCGGTCATCGCGCAGGACCCGAGCCTGACGTTGGACGAAGCCTCGGAGATGATCGCCAACGCCCGGCGTGCCGCCCTCGCCATGTTCCCGGGCAAAGAACTTGCCTTCGATCTGATCTACAAACCGCGCTTGCAGCGCATGCTGCGCGAACGCTTTCGTCTGCAATAGTGTCTGTCCGCGTTTGACCCGAACTTTCACCGCGTCATAAACTCCGTGTGGGGAATAGCAGATGAAATGGGCAACTGTATTTCTAGCTGCTGGCTTGTGCCTGCTGTCGGCTACGCTCGTTGGCGACGACCAGCATCACGATCAGGCGTTGACTGCCGAAGAACTCGGCACGGTGAACTTTCCGGAATCCTGCGCGCCGTCTACGCAGGCGACGTTCAATCGTGGCGTCGCCCTGCTGCATTCGTTTGAGTACGACGACGCGCGGAAAGCGTTTCAGGAAGTTGAGAAAACAGACGCGCGCTGTGCCATCGCGCAGTGGGGCATCGCGATGAGCCTGTATCACGAGCTCTGGGGAAAGCCGGACGACAAGGCGCTGAAAGAAGGCGAGTCAGCCCTGAAAAAAGCCCAGTCTTCACCTGCCGCCACTGCGCGCGAGCGCGAATACATCGCCGCGTTGAACGTCTTCTACAGCGACTGGTCCAAGCGCGAACACGAAACGCGCGCCGCCGAGTACTCGCAGGCCATGGAGAAGCTCTACCAGCACTATCCGGAAGATCGCGAAGCGGCGGCGTTTTATGCCTTGTCCCTGCTCGCCTCCGAATCGGCGCACGATACGACGTTTGCCAATCGTAAAAAGGCGGTTGCGATCCTCCAGAAACTTTTTGATCAGGAGCCAAATCATCCCGGCCTGGCTCACTACCTCATACACACTTGTGACCGTCCGCAGCTCGCGAGCCTCGGTTTGGATGCCGCGCAGCGCTACGCGAAAATTGCTCCCGGTTCGCCGCATGCGTTGCACATGCCGTCGCACATTTTCGCCCGGCTCGGTCTTTGGCAGGACGACATTGATTCGAACCTGGCGTCGATCGCCGCGACCCGCCAGATGTCCGCCATGCACATGCGCGACGCCGGCCACCAGTTTCACGCCATGGATTTCCTCGTCTACGCCTACCTGCAAAGCGGACACGAAAAGGAGGTCGAGCGCCAGATCGCCGAGCTCGCGCAGTTGAAGGGAGTCGATGAGGACGAGCTCGCGTATTCGCAGGCCAAGTTCCCGGCGTTGTTGGCGCTTGAACTTCGGCGCTGGCAGGACGCAGCCGCGCTGAAGCCGGTCAAGGAGGCGCATCGCTCCATCAACGCCTTTGTCTACTTCGCGCGCGCCGTGGGTGAGGCCCGCAGCGGAAAAGTCAAATCTGCGGACAAGGATGCCAGGGAGGTCGAACGCATTCACCAGGAACTGGCCTCTGCGAACAAGAAGTACGAGGCCGACGATGTGCAGATCCTGGCGCGGGAAGCCCGGGCCTGGGCCTTGCACGCTGCCAAGAAAGACGACGAGGCCATCCGCGTGTTGCGCTCGGCGGCAGATGAGGAAGACGCTGAGGGGCCGGAGCAGACTTCCATCCCGGCGCGCGAGATGCTCGCCGACCTCCTGCTCGAAATCAATCGTCCGCAGGAAGCGATGAAGGAATACCAGGTTTCACTGGCGGCCTATCCCAACCGCTTCAACGGTCTCTATGGCGCGGCGCAGGCAGCAGAAAAGATTGGCAAATCTGATGACGCCGGGAAGTACTATGCGGAACTGGTGAAATCTTGCGAGGGAAGCGGCTCGGATCGTCCAGAACTCGCCCACGCCCGGCAGTTGCTCGCGCAGAAATAACTAAGACTTCGGCCGCTCCACCCGCTGCAACCGAAACAGCAGCGATCCCCAGGTCAGCCGCGCCCGCATCTGCACCGGCATGTGATTGGCATCGTCGGTGTACCAGATCCAGACCTTTCCCCGGCCTTTGAGCGTTCCCGAAACCGCCTCTGCCGTCACGCGCACGGTGGCATAAGTGCCCGATGGAGTCTTCACTTGCTCCGTGCCCTCGACCTGCGCCCGCACGTAAGCCGTCTTACCGCCGTCGTTCATGGGAAATGTATAGCTCTCGCCCGGCCCGAGCGCCAGCGACGCCAGGTAATAAAAGCCGGTCACCACGTCGGTGATGCAAGGAGGAATATCGTTCTCGTCGGTCTTCTTTTCTTTGGTCTTCAGATTGGTCTCGTTCAACACGCTCTTGTGCTGCGCGTAGTCAAACACGATCTCCGTCTCGCGTCTTCTGAAGCCTTCCTCCGTATGCTTCTTGACCTTCAGTGAGCAGAACGTTTTTGGATCAAACGCTGCCTGGAACCGGTCGTGCACGCCGAAAATCATGTTCACGACCCCGGCCGTGTCGGCGACCGTATTCACATGGCGTTCCGTGCCAGCCGCCTCCATGCGCACCGTGGCGGTGCCGGCATCGAAAAAATGCCACTCCACCGCATACACGTAGCCTTGTCCATCGGGAAAGCGATAGTTCGCCGCGGGCGCGACGATCCCGCCCAGCGGGCCGATGGTCGCGACCGTTGCCGGTGTTGATTTCTGCTGCCCCGCCGCCGGCAAAACGAACGCGCACAAGATCGCTACCGGCAGAACGCTCCGCCTTCCTTCGCATTGTTGGCGATCGCCGCGCATAGCTCGTTAGAAACCTCTCACCGCTGCCGGAGCCACATCTTCACCAGCAGAGCCAGCATGAGCACAGCCGCTCCAGTCAGGGCATTGTACTCGCGGTGCAGACGATACAGCGCCCAGGAAAACGCGCCGTCAGCCTTACGCCAGGCCGTGACCCGCGGTACGAGCCGCGGTACGTTCTTTTCGTACTCCGCGAATTCAGCGAACCGGCCACGCAGGAACGTCTCTTCGGAACGGATCACCGGCAAGTAGATGGCGAGAAAGAAAAGCACCAGGGCCGCGCCGATCCACCAGTTTCGCCCCGCGATGGCAAATCCCAACGCCATCAATGTTGAACCAAGATACAGAGGATTGCGTGTGTACGAGTACGGTCCCGTGGTCGTCAGTTCTTCGTTCTTACGCACATGCCCGGAGGCGGTCGCACGCACACTTAGTCCCGCGAGCACAACGACAGCTCCGGCTGCCAGCGCCCCTACGGTGGGCCGCGCCAGCACGAAATACAGGATGGCGAATGCGAATCCCAAAGGAACGCGCGTCCGCCGTGCGATCCGCTCCCAACTCGTCATCTCGCCTCCCGCAATAGCTGACGGGCTGCTTCGATGACCTGCTCCGCAGTAATGGTCAGCAATCCTGCTTCCGGCTCAGCGCGTCGCGAATGCGAGGTAAGGCTCGTGGGACTGCGCAGCACCACACTGCGCGTGCCAGACGGGCCGTTGCGCGCCGGGTTCGTCGGGCCGAAGATCGCGACCACCGGGACCTTCAGCGCCGCTGCCAGGTGCAGCGGGCCAGTATCGCCGCCAACGAACAAATCGATTCGCCGCGTCAGCGCGATCAGTTCTGCAATGGAGCAGCGAACCGGCAACGCCTTCGTCCCACTTTGCGCGGCCACGGCGTGCGCCAACTCCTCCTCGTCCGGTCCGTAGTTAACCAGTACCCTCAACCCGTCATCCGCCAGGGCTGCCGCGACGGTACCGTACCGCTCCACCGGCCACTGCTTCGCTCCCCATCCGGCACCCGGATTCAGCAGCGCAATTCTCGCCGGCGTTTTCTCACTTACCAGTTTCAAACACCACTCTTCCGCCACCGGATCGCGCGGCAACTCGATTGCGGGCGGCTCCATGCCGCGCCGGAGGAGGGGAGCCACCAACGACATATTCTGCTCCACCACGTGGGTCCCTTCGGCCTGCACCTGGCGCGTGTAAAACATGGTGGCAATCGCTTCTCGCGGACTGGTAAAGCCGTAGATGGTGGGCGCCTGGGATAGTCGCGCAACGATCGCGGAGCGAATCAATCCCTGCAGGTCGATCGCAACGTCGTAACGGCCGCCGCGCAAATCGCTCAGAGATGTCGCTATCTCTTCCCACACATGAAAGTGGAGCAGGTTCCGGCGCCACACCTTCGTGTTCACGTGATGCACTCGATGCACCAGCGGCCGTTGTACCGATCGCGCTCCAGAACGCGGGTACCACAGCGTGCACAACAACTCCGACCAGGGCTCTTCGATGACCCACCCGATGTGTGCGCCCGGAAAGGCCTGACGCAGCGCCTGAACCGCCGGCATGGTGTGAATCACATCGCCCATCGAACCAAGGCGCACGATCAGGAATCGTGGAGGCTGGCTGGCTGGCTGCATGTCAGGGGTTGGACGGGCTCAGCCGCTTCCGAAGGATATCGGTCGTCGAGTGTCTTTTCGGATCACCCACGATTTCTACTCGCCCGCCGCATTCACGTACGACCTCGCCCTCTGGAACGTTGCTTGCGGTGTAGTCCGTCCCCTTGGCATGAATGTCGGGACGAATTTCGCGAACTATGGCGCACACGTCGAGTTCGGGAAAAATCACCACGGCGTCCACGGCGGCGAGTGCCGCGAGAAGTTCGGCCCGTTCCTGCTCCGGCATCACCGGTCGTCCCTCACCCTTCAATTGCCGGACAGTAACGTCCGTATTTACGCCGACCACGAGCCTGCCGCCAAGAGCCTTGGCCGCCTCCAGGTAGCGGACATGACCCACGTGCAGCAAATCAAAGCCGCCATTCGCCAGGATGATTCTTTCGCCGGACGAACGCCATTCCCGCACGCGTTGCCCGAGTTCTTCACGGCTTACGATTTTTCCCGTCGTGGAGCTCAATGGCTTGGTGGTGCCGATAGAGGTTTGTCGAGGGCTTGCAGCAGTTCCTGTGCCGAAACGGTCGCGGTCCCCCGCTTCATCACCACAATTCCGCCCGCATAATTGGCCAGACGCGCCGCTTCTTCGGTCGTTCCGCCTGCTGCCAACGCCGCCGTAAATGTGGCGATGACTGTGTCTCCCGCACCGGTCACATCCGCCACCTGGTCGGTGCCAAAGATCGGGATGTTGATCGGCTTGTGCGGTCCGTCAAACGCCGCCATGCCGTCGCGGCCTCGCGTGATGACCAGCGATTCCAACTTCATCCGGCGCATGATCTCGCTGCCGGCATTCGAAAGTTTCGTCCAATCGTCGCCTATGTTCACCGCCAGCGCCTCTTCGACTTCCGGCTGGTTGGGCGTTGCGGCTGTGGCGCCGCTGAACTCAAGCATCCGGTGCCGCGAATCCAGCGTGATCGGGATCTTCAATCGTCCCTTGTCGCGCACGGCGCGCAGAATCTCCGGCGTTGCCGCGCCATAACCATAATCGGAAACGAGCAAGGCATCGGATGCGCTCGCGCATTGCCGCGCCGCGAGAGTCAGTTCTCGAACCAGGTGTGCGCTCGGTGGGTTCATCGGCTCCCGGTCCACCCGCACGACCTGTTGTCGCCAGGTGTGTTCCATGCCGGCGAGAATGCGCGTCTTGGTTACCGTGGGATAACTCTTATCCTTCAGCACACCACTGATGGGAATATGCTTGTGGCGGAAGGCCTTCAGCAGGAGGCGTCCTGGCTCGTCGTCGCCGACAATGCCCACCGGCAGCACATTCACGCCGAGGTCCGCAAGATTGTAGATCGCGTTGGCGCCACCTCCCGGTACTACCGTCCGTTCTCGATGCCTCAGAATTAGCACCGGCGCTTCCCGCGACACGCGCGAGATCTCCCCAAACAAAAACTCGTCGGCAACCAAGTCGCCAAGCACAGTAACCGTCAGCTTAGGAAAAGACTCGACGATCTTGTGCAGCCGGTCCGTCTCTTTGGGATGTCGATTCATGATCAGGAAGCACGATTCTCTCACAGCCTGTGTGGAGGCGGGTCTCCGACCCGCCCAAGCCGAGCGAAGCTCGGCAGGTTCTCCTTTACACTTCCGGGCGGCTCACTGGCGCCCCCGTTGCCGCCAGCTTGGCCTCAATGCTCTTCCACAGCAACGCCATCGCCTTCTCCGCGTCGATCAGTTCCAGGGCGACTCTCGTCACGGCGAGCGGCTGCAATTTCGCATCGTGCCCGCCCAGGTTGATCAGGTCTTTTTCCGTCGTAATAAAACCCGAACAATTTTTGTCATGCTTCAGGCGAAGCAGGTCATCCACGTTGGTGCGCGTGTAGGAATGGTGGTCGGCAAAGGCAATCTCGCTGGCCGCCACCACGCCGGCAGCGCGGAGTTCCTGAAAAAAACGCTCGGGCCGCGCCACGCCGCAGAAAGCAATCACGCGCCGTCCCGTTTCCGGTACCTGCAGGCCGCGCCGCACGCGCCAGATTTCTTTTCCTTTCACCGGCAGGACCGGCAGCGGCTGGCCTTCTTCCATAACCAGCACACTCGCTCGCTGCAGAGCGCTCAAGGGCTCGCGCAAGCGCCCTGCCGGCAGTAGCCGATCCTGCGTATCGCCCGCGCTCACGAGGACAATATCGAAATCGCGTTGCAACGCGCGATGCTGAAAACCGTCATCCAGCACGTGCAGTTGAGGCCCAAACTTCTCTTCCGCGAAAACCCCGCCATCGTAACGCTTCTCCGCCACGATTACCGGTACCCCGAGGCGTCGTGCGATCAATAGCGGCTCATCGCCGAAATAACGCGCGGAGCCGGCAAGGCCGACTAGCTCAACCCCGCGGCTCGACCGCTTGTAGCCACGTGAAATTACGTCGAACTTGACGCCGCGCGCTTTGAGCAACTCCCCTAACAGCAGGACAAACGGCGTCTTGCCCGCGCCGCCCACCGAGATGCTGCCAACACTGACCACCGGCCCGCGCAATTGCCGGGCGTGCAGCGTTCCGCGGTCGAAGAGCGAGTTCTTTGTCCGCACTGCCGCGCCGTAAATGGTGCCCAGAACGTTCATCGGCGTGGGCCGCCTTCCGCCGGCTCCCGATCCTGCTGCAGCAGCCGAAGCAGCGCCTCCAGCGTGCGCTCGGTGGCGCCTTTGTGTTCTTCCAGTGCCCGGGCCGCGCGTCGGCCCAGCGCCTGCCGCTCTTCGGGACGGTTCGCCAGGTCCATGAATACCAGCGGCAACTCGGCTGGACCGACGATGCGCACCGCGTCCGAACTCAGGAACAGGCGCACCACATCGCGAAAATTTTCGTACGAATTTCCCGTGACAATCGGCACTCCAAACTGCGCCGGTTCCAGGATGTTGTGCCCGCCGTGCGAAACCAGGCTGCCGCCTACGAACGCGATGTCCGCCAGCGAATACGCCGCCGACAACTCCCCGATCGAATCCAGCAGAAACACTCCTCCCGCCAGCGTCTCTCCCTTCCACTGCGAACGCCGCCAGAGCGGAATCCCCAGCCGCGCAATCAGTTCTGCCACTTTTTGAAAGCGCTCGGGATGTCGCGGCGCCAGCACCATCACGGTCTTCGGGTAGCTGGCCCGCACATTCTCAAAGGCCCGCAGCAGCAAGGCTTCTTCTCCCTCCATGGTGCTGCCGCAGACCAGTACCGGCTGAGCACCTGAGTCCTTGAGCGCCGCGCGCAGGTTTGCCACCAGCGGAGTTTCCTCGGGAGTGGGCGCATCAAACTTCAGGTTGCCGCCTACCTGCACACGATCCACGCGCGCGCCAATCTCCACTAGCCGCCGCCGGTCTTCCTGCGTCTGTGTCAGAAACAAGTCAACGTTGCCAAGAACTCGCTGCAACAGATCATGCAGTCGGCGATAGCCGGGCAGCGACCGGTCCGAGATGCGCGCGTTGACCACGGCAATGCGCGCTCCGCTCGCGCGCGCCAGGCGAAGAAAATTCGGCCAGAATTCGGTTTCGGCAATCACCACCATCTCGGGCCGAATCACCTCGAGATAAGGGCGCACTGCAAACGCAAAATCCAAAGGAAAGTAAAAAACATTCTCATTGCCGAAGCGCGCCCGCGCCAGCTTCTGCCCAGTGTCGGTCGTGGTAGATACAAGCACGCGATACGCCGGCAAACTCGCGCGCAACCTTCGCGCGAGGTGGTCCATCGCCAGAACTTCCCCCACCGACACCGCGTGCACCCAGATGGAAGGCTGACCTGCGCTGCCGCGCAGACGTTGCGGCACCAATCCAAGTCGCTCGGGCAGCGCTGCCACATACTTGCCGTGGCGCGCCAGATGCCACAGCCAATACGGCAACCCGACGAGCAAGGCGATTGCCAGCAGCGCACTGTAGAGCCAGTACATGCCTCGAACATTCTACCTGCGCGCTGTGGCCCCGCGGATAACCGATGTACCCAGTACGTGCATCGATATAATCAACAGGGATTCCCGCTCATGTCCTCTCTTGGTAGTTTTCGCACCGCAGCGGTCGCCGCGAGCGCAGTTCTGCTCACCTGCTTGCTGGCCTACGCGAAGAAGGAATTCTCCATGCCGTCGGCACAACCGGCGGCCACCTACCCGGCGCACGAAGAGCACAAGGACGAAGCTGTCACCGTCGCTGTGGATCCTTACGACATGGCGGACAAGGCTTCCATCTTTACGATTCCCTACAGCGACGCCGGCCTGCTGCCGCTCTTTGTTGTTGTCACCAATGATGGCGATCAGCCCGTTTCTCTGACGAGCATGAAGGCGCAGTTCGTCACCGTGCGCCGCACCAAGATTTCTCCGTCTTCGTCCGACGATGTCTACCGGCGCATCTCGCGCCCCTCCGCCTCTGTGAGCCCTTATCCTCTGCCTTTTCCGCGCAAGAAGATCAAAGGCGGCGTGAGCCGTGAAGCCAACGACGAAATCCAGAACGCCCAGTTCTCCGCCAAAGCGGTCGAGCCGCATTCCACCCAGGCGGGCTTCCTCTTCTTCGACGTTGAGGGGATTTCCACTCCGCTCGCTGGTGCGCATTTCTTCCTGACTGGAGTGCGGAACGCCAAAGGCGACGAACTCTTTTATTTCGATATTCCGCTGGAAAAGTACCTGAGCGCTCCGCAACCCAAGAAGCCGCAATAGGTCGCCGGCCGGACCGCGGACGCAAGTAGCCCATCCCAATCCGTCGCAAAAACCCAAGCCCCGCTGCAAAAGTTGGGGGTTGAGCTTTTCCACTGAGTGATTGGGCGCTGCCCTCGATCCGGCCGGACAACGCCCCTCATGCCGACTTAGAGTTTTGACACCGTGTTGCTGTTTTGGTTCGCCACCCAGATGTGGGCTCCATCAAAGGCGACAGCATTCGGCGAACTCCCCACCGAAAAAGTGCCGAGATTCGCTCCGTTGCTGGCAAGCAATTTGGTTACCGAGGCAGCGCCCCAGTTTGTAACCCAGACATTGGCGCCATCGAATGCGACGTAAAGGGGCGTATATCCGACCGCGAACGAGCCCAAAACCGTTCCGGTACTCGCCTGCACCTTAACGACGGAGTTGTTGTACTCGCTGACAACCCAGAGGTTGCTGCCATCGAACGCGATCCCCCAGGGGTTTTGGGGAACGGGGTAAGTAGCGAGGATCGTCCCATTGCTGGCGAGTATTTTCGTGATCGAACTACCGCTGAGATTCGACACCCACATATTGGTGCCATCGAATGCCAGCCCCACCGGCATGCTGCCCACGGTATACGTGCCAATTACCGCTAGGTTGCTCGCCTGGATCTTCGTCACGCTGTTGCCGTATACGTTGGCCACCCAGACATTGGCTCCGTCGAATGCCATCGCGTAGGGATAACTTCCCACAGCAACAGAGCCGAGGGTTGCGCCGGTGCTGGCCGACAGTTTGGTGACTGTGTTCGAGCCTCCGTCTGCCACCCAGATGTTGGCGCCGTCAAACGTCAACGCCCGAGGTCCGCTTCCCGCTGCGAACGTACCGAGTACGGTGCCGTCGCTCACCCGAATCTTGGTCACAGTGTTGCTGCTGCTGTTTCCTACCCACATGTTGGCGCCATCGAAGGCGAGAGAGTCTGGTGACGAGCCAACCGAAAATTGGGTAGTTTGGTTTGCCGCGTACCAGTGCAGCAGGGCGATCTGGTTTGCATTCTGGTTCGAGACCACGACGCCGCCCTGCGCCGCGGCCACATGCGGAAGGGCTGCCAGCACGATACCAACTGCGACCGCCCAAATCATTCTCGCTCTCATAACGGAACTCTTTTCCGTTTTGTTATTCATGGTGATGATCCTCCTCCTCAGGCTCTTAACGCTTTCCGGCCGTTCCCGTGTTTCGCGCCGCTTCCGCCGACAGCCTCGATCCTGCCGGAAGCGACAGACCTCCTGCCGGTGCCCGCGCGTAGAGATACGCGGGGAACCGCTGGTTCTAACTGATCTTGCGTTTTGCTTGGGACCCGAGGGGATGCAGTCTGGCTAGTCGGCTTTGTTTCGTCCGCTTGAAGCGGCTTCTACTCTATAAAGCGCAAATGGGGCTCGACTTGGCTCAGGCCTGATGGATTTTTTTGCGAGTGCTTGGGGCAGCCTGAAAGAGTTCCCCGAGACGAAGCCAAATTGGTACGGCCCGACCGGCGCCGGGCCACAATCTTGTGGTTTGCCTAGTGCTTCTTGCTTTCAGCCGTAACCGGCTCGCCGTCAGAAAACGGGAGATTTTCGGTGGCAGACGCCATCGTCGGAGCTGGAGCCGGCTGAACGCCAGGCTCTGCTGCCTTCTCGCGTTGGCCGAGAAACTTCGCGCTGTTGAGCAGCGGCCTTCCCAGCGATGGGTTGTATCCAGTCCATGGATTATCCGGATCCATCTCGCGTTCAAAGTGCGCGCGCATGGACTCCATCTTCGAATCCAGATCATCCATGTAATGCAGCAGCAGCGCCTCTGGAAACATCGGCAGCTTGGGCGATCCGAACTCATACTCTCCGTGATGGCTGATGATTAGATGTTCGAGCAGCGTCTTCAAATTCTGGGGGAACTCGGGAAACAGCGCCAGCTTCTGCTGCAGCATCTCCAACTCGATAATCATGTGCCCGAGCAACTGCCCCCGCGACGTATAGGTGAACGACCGCGCGTAGGTGAGTTCGTAAATCTTCCCAATGTCGTGCAGGAAGGCACCGGCTAAAACCAGGTCGCGATTGACTTGCGGGTAATTGCGGCACACCAGATCACAGGAGCGGAAGAGCGAAACAACGTGATCAAGCAGCCCGCCAATGTAGGCATGGTGCAGGGTCTTCGCAGCCGGCGCGATGCGATACGCTTGCGCGATCGCGTCATCCTCCATGAACGCCTCGAGCAGGCCGCGTAGATGCGCATCCTGCATCGTCTCCACGAATCCGCTCAGTTCGCGCCAGAGGTCGTCAATATTCTTTGTTGTCGCGGGAAGGTAATCCGCTGGCTCGACCTCTGACTCCTCCATGCGCCGCAGCTTGTGAATCGTCAGCTGAAACCGGTTGTTGTAGCGATTGATCAGCCCTTTTACTTTGACGAAGTCATCCTGGTCGAAAGCGTTCAGCGCCTCGTCCACGTTGTCCCACATCTTGGCTTCGATGTGACCGGTGCGGTCGCCCAGAGTGAGCGCCAGGTACGGCTCGCCTGTCTTCTTTGGTTTTATCTGCTTGGCGACTACGACGAAGCTCGAGGTGATGACCTTGTTTTCCTGCTTCACCGCTTCGCCGATAAAGAATTCCTTCATAGCTCGCGTCCGCTCACCTAGAGCACTCCCAGTTTCTTCTTGCGCTTCTTCTTCAGTTCCTTGGCCGTCACATCGGCGGAGGTGGTTTGAATGAACTTCGTTTGATTCGGACTGGCGCCCGTGTCGACGTACCCCGGCTTGATCTCGATGAAAGCATCCTCGCGCAGTTTCGTGAGATAGGCACGCAGCGCCGGCTGCAGCTTCTCCTCGTAGAGCGCGTTCATAATGCGGTTCTCCACATCCTTCAACGCTGGCGTGCCTGGCTGCTGGTGATCGGTCACTTTCAGGATGACGAATCCCTGTTTCGTACGAATCACGTCCGTCATTTCTCCGGCCTTCATCGCGAACACCTTATCGTCCAATTCCTTGGCCAGCGTTCCGCGAGGAAACAGGCCCAAATCGCCTCCCTGCGAGGCTGTTGGCCCCTGCGATTCCTTCTTGGCCACATCTTCGAACGTCGCGCCCTGCTTGATTGTTTCCAGCAATTCCTTCGCCTTGGAGTCTGCCGCCACGACCGCCGCGTCGTCCATATCGATTTGAGTCTTCCCGTCGGCGCTCAGCTTTTGTGTGGGCACCAGAATTTCGCTCAGCCGCACCTGTTCCGGCTGCGTCAATTCGCTTTTGTGCTCGACGTAAAACTTTTGCGTTTCTTCCTTGGTAATGTTCATGCGCGAGCCCACTTCGCGCCCGATCACCTTCTGCGTCAGGATCGTGTTCTTCACGCTCAGCTTGTAGTCCTCAAACGACACGCCCTGCGCGGTGGCCGCCTTTTCCAGATCTTCCATCGATTCCAGGTTCATCTGCTTGCGCATCTCGTCCAAACGCTTGATCAGGTCGGTGTCCGCGCTGATGTCGAGTTCCTTGGCCTTCTCGATCAGCAATTGCTGGTCAATCAGGTCGCGCAACACATCCCGTTCTTTGTCAGACCAGACCTTGTCCGCGTTCTGCGGATCCTGCTGCCGAATCTCGCTCTTCATCTGATCTTTACTGCGCACAAATTCCGAGCGCGTGACGACCTGGTTATTGACGCGGGCAATAATCTCTTCAATGACCGTATCCCCCGCCGCGGGCAACGCCAGCGCGCCGGTCAATGCCAGCAGACCCAAGTACAGAACCCTCGAACGCATACCACTTCCTTGCCGGAAAAACCGGACTCATTACTCTGGAAACTCGCTCTATTGTACCGCCAAGGACAGGCTAACGCTCCGGCGGAAGCGCTGGCGCGCCGCCGGCATTACTCTTCGCGTCGCACCGGCACAGGGCCAGCGTGGTTACGTCATTGTGCAGCGGCGGAGCGCACATGAAGCGCTCCACTTCATTCAACACCTCGGCGCAGAGGCGTTGCGCGCTGGGCGCCATGGTTTCCGCCAGCGCGCGCTTCACTCCGTCCAAACCAAACTCGCTCCCTTTGCAAAGGCCTTCAATCACACCGCGCGATGCCAGCAGCAGCGCTGCGCCCGGCGGAAGCGCTATCGTGGGCGCATCGTGGGTGGCGTGCGAGAACAACCCGAAGGGAAGGCCCGTGGCCGCCAACTCCGTGATCCTGCTTCCGTCTCGCAGCAGCCCCGGCACGTGCCCCGCATTGCTGTAGCTGATCGTGCCCAACCCTGGGTTGCAGCATCCCAGAAACGCCGAGGTCTGGCGCACGCCATCCGCCGCGCTCAGCACGGCCCGGTTCAAACTGATCGACAGCTCCACCAGCGCGTCGGCCTCATTCACCTCGGTTGCCGCAAAAAGGGACGTGGCGCCCTGACGAAACTGCTCCTGTACATACGCCGCCACGTTTTGCGCCTCATCGCGTTCGCCGGAAACATCCAGCAGGAGGAAGAGCAGCCGCGAGTTCACGAGGCGAAAGTCGTAGAAGTCCCCACCCCGGCGCTCGCCATAGTAGGCGGCGCCAATATCAACGCCCCGGAGCGTCGGTGACTCCACCGCCTCAGGCTCGCGGTAAGTCGTGTTGCGCGAAGATTTCTTGCTGAACAGCATGCAAGTAGCCGAAGTTAGCACAGGCGCGCGCCCGGAGCAAAGGGCCGCTAGTTCCCGTACTTCGAGGTGAGGAATTTTCCCAGGTCTGCTTCCAGCTGTCCGTAGTCGGAGTGAATGGTGCTGCGCAGCGCCGCTTCCGCCGAACTGCCTTCCCCAATCCGCTCCAGCACGCGCCGGATGTCGCTGAATCCGTAAGTGTCCTTGATATACTCCGCCGCGGCCAGCGACTCGTCGTAGGCCAATGCAGCTTCGGCCCCCGAGTAGCTCATGAAGCCGCTCTCCAGCACGTTGAAGGGAAGACTCCGCTGTGCCGTGTACACCTGTGCCAACGCGCGCCCGTGCCGACCCAGGTTTCGCGGTTCCACCACCTGCGCAACGCCTTCGTGCAGCCACTGCGGACATCGTCCCCGCGAAATGTAGTTGATAAACGAATGCGCCAGCTCATGCCGCAATACGCGAACCAGCTCCGCCTTGACCGTTTCCAGGCCGCTCACCGGAATACGCAGCTTGCCATCGTTCAGTGCGGCTGTCCACGAGGGCGCTTCTGTTACGTCAAAGAACGCCTGGTTGGTGTAGAGGATAACTACGATGTTGTCGCGCGGCGCCATTCCGAAGGCGCTCGACAGATCGTCATACTGCTTCTCCAGAGCCTCGAGTATCTGACGGCGAAAGGGTTCTGTCGTCTGCTTGCCTTCGTAGCGGACCGTGAAGTGTCCCGTGTCGCGCTCCGCGAAGTCGGCCTCGATGGCTGCATCTTTCTCCGCCTTCGCCAGCATGCGCTCCACTCTGGCGTTCGCATGCAGCGCCAGCGAGCGCTTCCACGACTGTACTGCCGCCGAATTTCTCCCCTCCACGTACTGTGTTAACCCAAGCACAGCCCATGCTTCCGCCGAGTCCGGCGTCAGCCGGGTCGCTCGCTCCGCATATGGCTGGGCTTCGCCCGCATGCCCGGTGCGAACCAGGATCGCCGCGTAATATCGCAGCAGCGTGGCGTTGTCCGGTTGCAACTGCAGCGCTTTCTCGCAATAGGCCTGTGCCCGAGCGAAATTCTGATGGTCCAGTTCGAAGCGACCGGCGACAAAATATCCTGCGGCCGCGGTGCCGGCGTCGGCTGTTCGTTCCAGCTCCAGCAGAGCATCCTCGTTCACCCGTCCATTGGCTAAAATCTCTGCTTCGAGATTAGTCGCGAGCTGCAGGTCGGCGCTGGAAGTGGGCAGCGGCAGGTCCTCAGTTGACCTCGACACCGTTTTCGACGTCGAATAGTCTGCAGGAACTCCACCGTGGTCAACGTGATCCACTACCGATTTGGGGATGGCGTAGGAATCGTCGCCTATCTCGTACTCCACCCGGCCGGCCTTTTCATGCACCCGGTCCGCCCAAATCTTGCGCCCGTTCTTCAAGACAATCGTCTCGGCGGAGGCCAGCGTTGCCGCTGAGAAAACAACCAGGCAGGATAGAAGTCGAAGACGCACTCGCCGGGATTCTAGCAACCGCCCGAAGCGCGCCGATAGTGACTAAGGTAATGGCCCGCGCCCGCTTCCTCCTTCCGCTCTTTCTCCTCCTCTCTGCTAACCTCGTCGCCGCCAGCGACGAGAATCCTCGCACCGCCGAAGCTCTCTACCTCCAGCTGCGCAGCCTCGATCTGGATCCCGCGCGTGTCTATCAGGTCCGCGGCGCCGATCTCGATCGCCCCGGCCTCCACATCAGCCTGGAAGACGGCACCATCGCCTTTACTCGTGGAATCTATGGCCAGATCACCGGCGCTTTCTTCGAAGGGGAAGGCGAAGTCCTGGTTGTTCCGCCGGATGCTGCCGAGCGCCAGTCCCTTAGCCTGTTTACCAAAGCAGCCGTCCTCGAGGAGCACTTTGCCACCGCTTATTTGCGGTTCAACGACAACACGGTGGACGAGCTCCAGCCGTTTCTGCGCTCCGCCGAAGATCCCGCGTCCTTTCTCGCCAAATGGGCCGACAGCTCGCGCCGCCTCGCCGATACGGACGCCCTGCGCCTGCTCATGAGTCTGAGTCGCTTCCTCCCCTCAGCAGCGGGGTCGCCGGCCCCGGCCGATCCGGCTGACCGCTTCCTGCACGCCCGTCTTCAAGGTGTGACTCTCGGCATTTTCGATCTCGGCTATGACTCTACCTTGACGGAATCCGTCTGGGCCGGACAGGTCAATCCGGTCGATTCGCTTACTTTCTACGATCAGTGGCTGTCGTTTCGTCCGAAAGGAATTCCGGTCTCGGAACGTAACCCTGCTGATTTCGTGGAAATGTCCGCTTATCGCATCGTCTCCCGCATCCAGCCGCCCACCACCCTGCAGGCCGAAGCCGAACTGGACGTCTCGATTCTCAGCGGTGGTGAACGCGTTCTCTTCTTCGAACTCTCGCGCGCCCTCAAGATTGCGAGCGTCGAAGCCGATGGTGCTCCCGTCGACTTCGTCCACAACCCCTCTCTCGAAGGCAGCCAGTTGGCGCGCCGCGGCAACGACCTGGTTGCGCTGGTCTTCCCCGCCATCCTTCGCTCCGGCCAGCATTTCCGGCTGCACTTCGTCTATGCCGGCGACGTTCTCGCCGAGGCCGGCAAAGGTCTCCTCTACGTCGGTGCTCGTGGCACCTGGTATCCCAATCGCGGCTTCGCCATGGCCAACTTCGATTTGGATTTCCGCTACCCTGCCGACTGGACTTTGCTCGCCACTGGCTCGAAAGTCGAAAGCGGCCAAACTGATAGCGAAATGCACACCCGCTGGAGAACGGACCGCCCCATTCCCGTCGCTGGCTTTAATCTTGGCCGTTACGCCACCGCCACCGCCTCCGCAGGACAAGTTGTGGTCGAGAGCTACGCCACCAAGGGTGTGGAACGGAGCTTTCCCCGTAGACGCGAAGCAACCGCTCTCCTACCCGACCTGCGCCCGGGCGAGGGTTTTCCCCCGCCTCCGGTGCTGACCTTTCCTCCACCTCCGTCCCCCGCACACAACGCCCAAGCGGTTGCCGATAACGCCGCCGAAGCACTGCAATTCTTCGCTCGTCACTTCGGCCCCTATCCCTACAAATCCCTCGTTCTCACACAGATGCCCGGCACCCTGAGTCAGGGTTGGCCCGGCCTCGTCTTTCTCTCTACCTACGGTTTTCTCAGTCCTGAAGAACGCAAGCAGCTGAACCTGAGCCCGGTCGATGCTGCCCTCGACGGACAAGTGATTGCGCACGAAACCGCACATCAGTGGTGGGGCGATCTCATACTCTGGAAAAGCTACCGCGATCAGTGGGCCTTCGAGGGTTTGGCCAACTACTGCTCTCTCATGCTGCTCGAGAAACAGGATCCCGCTGCTTTCCGGGCCATCATGGATCACTATCGCCGCGTCCTGTTGTCCAAGAACAAGGACGATGTCGAACTCCGGGAAGCTGGCGCCGTTACGCTCGGCGTTCGTTTGAACTCATCGAAGTTCCCCAACGGCTACGATGCCATCAGCTACGGCCGCGGCACCTGGCTCTTCCACATGCTGCGCCACATGCTGAACGAAGGCGTCTCCAGCCAGCCCAATGCGGATGAGCCCTTCCTGCGCGCCTTG
>Ga0075017_100000118_pt1 | contig 34571 bp, 37 predicted proteins | sample AleBraG_ABR_2012_FD_71475 | JGI IMG/M metagenome (GOLD analysis project Ga0075017, IMG submission 71475) | Freshwater sediment microbial communities in response to fracking from Pennsylvania, USA - Alex Branch Run_MetaG_ABR_2012 | ecosystem: Environmental > Aquatic > Freshwater > Creek >... | reverse complement strand
CCACCGAGGATGCGGTCCGTGAGCACCAGGGCGAGCCGCAGCCCGCCGCTCCCGAAGGGGACGACCCCTCCACCATGCCTGCGTCGCGTCGGCGGCTCCGTCCGCCGGGCCTGCTCGAGCTCGAGGAACTGCTCGGCGACCACCTCGACACGCGGGTCAAGATCTCGATGGGGACGTCGCGCGGCAAGGTGGTCGTGGAGTTCTCGACGCTCGAGGATCTCGAGCGGATCTACCGCCTCATGACCGGCGCCGACTGACCAGTCATTGCGCGCGCAAGTGAACCTGCGGTCGAGCGTTGTCCGGCCGAGGCCTCAGCCCCGGGACGGGTGTTCGAGCGCGCGGCGGATGCCGGCGAGCACGGCGCGAGCCACGTCGCCGCCCCGGGTGACCAGCTCGCGCATGGCGTCGATGTCACCCTCCGGCACAGGCTCACACAGCACGGCGGCCATGCGCGTCTCGCGGAGCACGGCGTACGCCTTCCCGCACGCCTCGGGGTCGCCCCCCAGCACGTCGGCGAGGCGCGCCGCGATCGAGTTGGCGAGCTCGAACCCGGCCTCCGAGCGGAAACGCCCGGACGCGAAGTAGTGGCAGCGGCAGCCGGGAGTGTCGCCGGCCCGGAACGCGACGAAGAGATCGGCGCCGTACCGGTTGGCCTCGCCCGCGAGATCGCTGTCGGCCGCACCAGAGGTGTCGAGGGTCGCGGCGGCGCCCTCCTCGGTGAGACCGTGGACGAGCGCGGTCGCCACCACCTCGAACCCCGGGGCGGCGGCAACGAACACCCGGCGGCCCGCGAGATGATGCGGGCCGTGGCGCAGGGCCTCTCGCTCGCGGACCGACGCGACCGAGCCCCCGGACAACCCACCGACGCGGTCGAGCTGTTCGAGGGTGGCCGGGCCGAACACCCCGTCGGTGGGCAGGCCGGTGTTGCGCTGGAATTCCGTCAGGGCGCCGGTGGTGTCGTCGCCGAGGATGCCGTCCTCACGCCCCGAGTCGAAGCCGAGCGCGTTGAGTCGGCGTTGGAGCTCGAGGACGTCGTCGCCGCGCAGCATGGGGGAGCGGCGGTAGAGCAGGCGGTCGCCGAGGCGGTAGCCGCTCTCCACGAGCGCCGACCAGGTCTGGGGACCGCAGATCCCGTCGACGCGCAGGCCCCGGGCCTCCTGGAAGGCACGTACGGCCGACGCGGTCGCGTCGCAGAAGGTGCCGGGCTCGATGCCCGACAGGTCGAGACCGAGCGTGGCGAGCCGGCGCTGGAGATCGCGGACCGGCTCGCCCTCGCTCCCCGGCCGTAGGACGGCCGGGTCGTTCAACCGATGAACTCGGCGAGGTCCTGGAGCAGCTGCCCCTTGCCCTTGGCGCCGACGAGGCGCTTTACCTGCTGGCCGTCCTTGAACACCAGGAGGGTGGGGATGCTCATGACGTCGAAACGGCGCGCCGTGTCGGGGTTGTCGTCGACGTTGAGCTTGCCGATCGTGAGCTTGCCCTTCTGCTCGGCGGCGATCTCCGCGAGCGTGGGGGCGATCATCTTGCACGGCCCGCACCACTCGGCCCAGAAGTCCACGAGCACGGGGGTGTCGGCGCCGGCGACCGTCTCGTCGAAGGTCGCGTCGGAGAGAGTGACGATGTCGTCGGCCACGATGGGAGTCCTTTCACGGGGTCGGACGAGTGTACCGACCGGTCCTGCCGACCAACGCCCCGGAGCGAGAGGTATTCCCGACCGAATCGCCCGGGTTTGCCCGGTCGCGCGGGTCAGGCGTGGGCGGCCTCGTGCTCGGCCTCGGCGAGCCAGCGCTCGGTCTCGATGGCCGCCATGCAGCCCGAGCCCGCGGCGGTGATCGCCTGGCGGTACACGTGGTCCTGGACGTCACCGGCCGCGAACACGCCCTCCACCGAGGTGCGGGTGGAGTCGGCGCCGGTCACGATGTAGCCGTTCTCGTCGAGGTCGAGCTGACCCTCGAACAACGTGGTGTTCGGTGTGTGGCCGATGGCGACGAAGAGGCCCTGCACGTCGAGTTCGGAGAGGTCACCGGTGACGGTGTCGCGCAGGACGACGTGACTCACCGCGCCCTCGCCGACGACGTCCTCGACGACCGAGTTCCACACGACCTCGATCTTCGGATTGGCCAGCGCGCGGTCGACCATGATCTTGGAGGCGCGGAACTCGTCGCGACGGTGGATGAGCGAGACCTTGGACGCGAACTTGGTGAGGAAGATCGCCTCCTCGAGTGCGGAGTCGCCGCCGCCCACGACCGCGATGGGCCTCTCGCGAAAGAAGAAGCCGTCGCATGTGGCGCAGGTGGACACGCCGTGACCGAGCAGGCGCTGCTCGTTGGGCAGGCCGAGCATGCGGGCGGACGCGCCGGTGGTGATGATGATCGACTTGGCGCGGTACTCGCGCTCGCCCACCCAGACGCCGAAGGGTGCCTCGGAGAAGTCGACGCGGTCGGCGTCCGCGGTGACGAATTCGGCGCCGAAGCGCTCGGCCTGCTCACGGAACTTCATCATGAGCTCGGGGCCCATGATGCCGTCGGGGAATCCGGGGAAATTCTCGACGTCGGTGGTGAGCATGAGCTGGCCGCCGGCGCCGATGCCCTCGATCACCACGGGGTGGAGGTTGGCCCGGCCCGCGTAGACGGCGGCGGTGAGGCCGGCGGGGCCGGAACCGACGATGACGATGTCGTGGATGTCAGGCATTGGTGTCCTCGGATTTCGTACGCGGGCTCCGCAGTGCCCAGCAGAACGCACCCGCGATCACGAAGATTCCTCCGAGGATGAGGTAGGACGCCCAGACCTCGCCGGTGAGGATGACGAGCCCACGGAACAGCGCGATCGAGATCATCAGGAAGGCCGTGAGCGCGAAGAACGCCACGAGCAGTCCGTAGACCACGGCTTTCGTCGCGTTCTGCGCGGGCACGACCGTCTTGTCGCGCACCATGGCGATGGCGTTGTCGAGATTGTCGACGAGGTCAGTCGTCCAGTCGGCCACGGCCCCTCCTTCGCGGAAGCCGCGAGCGTACCCGGAACCGATGTGGTCAGAGCGGGCTCAGGGCGCAAGGTTGCAGGACGAGCAGTGACGCGGCGCGCACTCCGCCGGTCTCTGTGACGACCACGGCCGCGGGGCTGCCGTCGACCGTCGCACGGCCCACACCCACGATGCTCGTGCTGTCTGCGCGCAGTGCGTCGGCGCATGCGGCGTTGGCCACGTCCTGGAGTAGGTGTTCCTCAGTGCTCGGTGTGACCGCGCCGGTCCCGGCATCCGCGTGCGGACCGACGGTGACCGCGGCGCGGGCCCGGTTGCGGGCCGCAGCGCTCGACAGGTCCCCGAGGTCGCCCAGGTCGACGGCGCCCGGGACCGACGACGCGGCCGCGCCGCTCGTGGCCTGGGCGCTGGGAGTCTCCGCGGTGGGGGCGCGGTCGGCCGTGCGGGCGGCGGTGTCGGAGGAGGAGGAGTCGTTGCTGCCGCGGCCGAGGGCGACGACCCCCACGACGACGAGCAGGATCACGACGACGGCGGCGGCGAGCGGAGCCCAGGACCTTCGCTCCCGAGGCGGCTCGGCCTCATCCTGAGACGCCAGGGCGTTGCGGACCAGCCGGCGGCGCACGAGGTCGTCGAGCGGCGGCACGGCCAGGGCCTCGCCGAGCTGTTCGTCGCGGGTGTCGTCAGTCACTGCTCACTCCGACGTCGGTGGGCCCGTCGTGGTTCCCCAACAGGGTGGCCAGGGCCTGTCGGCCCCGGCTGATGCGGGACTTCACGGTCCCGGCGGGGACGCCGAGCACCTCCGAGATCTCGGGGTAGTCGAGGTCGCAGAGGTCTCGCAGCACGACGGCTACCCGGAAGTCCTCCGGCACCTGCGCCAGCGCGGCGTCGACGTCGAGCTTCGCCGCCACGCGCTGTTCCACGGTTGACGAGCCCGCGACCACGCCCGCATCAGGGAGGTCGGAGCGCGGCGCGACGGTGACGACGCGTCGCTTTCTCCGGCGGAGCTCGTCGAGCGCGGCGTTGGTGGCGATGCGGTGCAGCCAAGTCGTGAACGCGGCGCGCCCGTCGAAGTGGGCGATGCCGCGGGCCACCGCGATCAGCGCCTCCTGGGTGGCGTCGAGCGCGTCCTCGGGATCGCACACGATGCGCCGGCAGATCGCGTGCACGCGGTCGGTGTGCCGGTCGAGCAACGCCTCGAGCGCGCGACGGTCACCGTCCGAGGCGCGTGCCGCGAGCGTGGCGTCGTCGGCCTCGGTTCGGGCCACGCTCAGCCGACCGTGACCTCGGAGACCTGGAGATACTGCGTTCCGTCGTCGCCCGTCGGCAGCTTCGTGAGCCACAGCAGCACCGAGCGGGCCTTGGTGCTGTCGAACGTGAAGGTGTGCGACGCGGTCGCGGTGTCGTCGACGCTCGCGACGGGGTTGCCCCAGTCGGTGAAAGTGGTGAGCTGCGAGGGATCGTTGGTGCTCACGTAGATCTGCGCGCTCCAGCCCGGCTGGCTCGCGTCGACGGTGACGGTGTTCACGTCGAGATCACGGCCGAGGCCGATGGCCAGGCCAACACCCTTCTTCTCGGCGAAGTTCTCGTAGTGCTCGGTGGACCACGACGTCGCCGGGTTGCCGTCCACCGCGTTGGGGGCGTTGGCGGAGTCCTCCTGGTTGTCACCGAAGGGGTCGAACGCCGACGCGGTCAACGTGACCTTCGCTTGGGAGGGGATGGGAGCGCCGCCGGCACCCGACGACGTGGAGTCGTCGGTGGCGAGCACCGCGATGGCGGCGGCGGCGGCGCCGATGAGGACCAGCAGGAGCAGCACCCAGGGCCACGCCCGACGACGACGGCGACGGCGGGTGGGCGCGGCGGGTGCGGGCACCGGCGCGGTGTTGGTGTCGTCGGCGCCCACGTACCGGGCCTGGGACTGCGACGGGGGGCCGGCCACCACGGGGTGGGCGCCGGTGGGTTGTCGGGCGACCGAACCGGTCGGGTCGAGCTCGGCACGACGCAGCGCCTCTCGCACGTCGGCTGCGGACTCGAAGCGCTGCTCCGGGTTGCGGGCGAGGCACCGGTGGATGACGTCGTCGAGCGCGGGCGGCACGTCGGGACGCTCGGCGCGGATGGACGGGGCCGAGGTGGTGAGCCGCGCCATCGCGGTGGCGACGTCGGTGTCGCCGCCGAAGGGCACGTGCCCGGTGAGGCACTCGAAGAGCAGCAGCCCGAGCGCGTACACGTCGGTGCGGGCGTCGGTGGGCTTGCCACTGACCTGCTCGGGGGCGAGATAGCGGGCCGTCCCCATCACCGTGCCGGTCTTGGTCAGGTCGTCGGAGCCGGCGGCCTTGGCGATGCCGAAGTCGGTGACCTTCACCGGCCCGCGGGGTGGCACCAGCACGTTCGCCGGCTTCACGTCGCGGTGCACGAGACCGGCGCGGTGCGCGGCGTCGAGCGCGTCGGCCACCTGCGTGCCGAGCTTCACCACGTCGCGCACGGGCAGGCCACCGGTGTCCTGGATGAGCTGGCGCAGGGTGGGTCCTTCGACCAGCTCCATCACGATGAAGGCGGTGCCGTTGTCGTCGCCGGTGTCGTAGGTGGAGACGATGCACGGGTGCGAGAGGCGAGCCGCCGAGATCGCCTCGTGGCGGAAGCGGGCGCGGGTTGCCTCGTCGGCGGCGAGGTCCTGCTTCAGGATCTTGACCGCGACCTTCCGCGACAGCACCGGGTCGTCGGCCAGCCACACGGTCGCCATGCCGCCGCGCGCGATCGGCTGCACGAGGCGGTAGCGGCCGCCGAGAACGCGGCCGGGCGACGTCAACTCCACGCCGCCATTGTGGTCCATGGCATTGCGGGCGTCAGGACGCGACCTGGTACGTCACGCCCACGACGCGGGGCCCCACGTGGGTGCCGATCACCGGCCCCACCACGCCGGTGATGATCTCGTCGCGGGGGAACACGGGCTCGAGCAGGTCGAGCAGCTCGTCGACGTCGGGGGCATTGCCGTGGAGCACCGCGAGGTGCTCGATGCGCCCCTCCGCGGCGTGCTGCGCCAGCACCTTCAGGGCCTTCGAGCGGGTGCGGACCTTGCTCGACTCCTCCACGATGCCTTCGCGCAGCTCCACGATCGGTTTGATCGAGAGGACGGTGCCGAGGAGTGCGCGGGCGTTGCCGATGCGGCCACCACGCTTGAGGAACTCCAGCGTGTCGAGGCTCGCGAACAGCTTGGTGCGGTCGCGACGGTCGACCACCTCGGAGACGATCGACTCCAGGGAGTCGCTGTCGGCGGCGCGGCGGGCCGCCGTGAGCACCAGGTTCCCCAGGCCCATCGACGCGCTGCGCGAGTCGATCACCTGCACGGGCACGTCCTTCGACACGGCGGCGGCCGCGACCTGCGCGGATTGCATGGTGGCCGACAGGTGCGACGACAGGTTGACGCAGACGATCCCGGTCGCGCCGCGGCTGACGAGGTCGCGGAACCGCTGCTCGAACGCGCCGGCGGATGGCGCGGCCGTCTCGGGCAGGACCTTGCTCGTCTCGAGCCGGCGCCAGAACTCGTCGGTGCTGAGCTCCTCGCGGTCGACGAACTCCTCGCTGCCGAAGCGGATCGTGAGTGGCACGATCTCGATGCGGAGCGCGTCGACGAGGCCCTGCGGGAGGTCGCAGCTGCTGTCGGTGACCACGCGGATCGACACGGTGTTCCCTTCGCCGGGCCGTCGGGCCCGATCGGTCGGACCGGCGGAGGAGGCTCCGACCGGCGTAGGCGGAGATCGTTACACGCGTGACGGGCCGCGTGGGGCTCGGGCGAACGACCGCAGGCCGGGCACGAGGGCCAGCACGCGGTCGAGCTCCTCGACCCGCATCAGCCGCAGGAGGCCGAGGTACACCAGTGCGCCCACCGCGGTGCCGGCGGCGAGCGACGCCACCGCCTCGATCGTGGTGTCCCACCCGATGACCCCGGCGACCAGCCAGCTCACGATCCCCACGACCACACCGGCGATGGTGGTGCGCACGAGGGTGCTGGTGACGCGAGCGCCGTCGATGCCGTGCAATCGTCGATGGAGCACCACGAGGGTGATCACCGATGCGGCGAAGTACGCGAGCGCGAACGAGAGCGCGAGGCCGGGTACGCCCAGCCACGCGTACAGCGGGAACGCGAGCGCGATGTTCAGGCCGTTCTCGATGCAGTTGATCCAGAACGGTGTGTAGGTGTCGTGCCGGGCGTAGAACACGCGTAGCGAGAAGAGGTACCAGGAGAACGGCAGCAGGCCGACTGCGAACGCGACGAGGGTGTCGGCCACGATCGCGGCGTCGCTCCCGTTGAACGCGCCCCGCTGCAGCAGTGTCACGATGATCGGCCGACCGAGACCGATGTAGAGCGCGGACGCGGGGACGATCACCAGCGCGATGAGGCGGAGACCGCTCGACAACTGCGCGCGCATCGAGGCAAGGTCGTCCCGCGTGGCCGCGCTCGCCATCTCGGGCGTGAACGTCGTCATCAGCGACACCGCGAAGAGGCCGTGCGGCAGCTGGAAGAAGGCGTATGCGCTCACGTAGATGAACGGTCCGCCAGCGGTGCCGTTGGCCAGCACCGTGACCACGAAGAGGGCGACCTGGTTGGCCATCACGTAGCCCACGGTCCACCCGGACAGGCGCACCATGGTGATCACCGCAGGATGGCGCCACTGCGGCAGGAAACGCAGGTGCACGCGAGCGCGGGCCATCGCGGGCAGGAGCGCGATCGCCATCACGATCACGCCGGCGGTGGTGCCCACCCCCATGAGCAGCACGAGCTTCGTGTCGTCGACGACGTGCTGGACGTTCAGCGAGCCGTCGGCGATGTGCGGCAACGCGAGGAACACCACGATCACGACGAGGTTGTTGAGCACGGGCGCGAACGCGGCCGCGAGGAAGCGCCGGCGCGCGTTGAGCATCGCGGTGGCGAGCGTGACGATGCCGTAGAAGAGCATCTGCGGCATGAACAGGCGAAGGAGCTGCGTGGCCAGCTCGCGTTGCTCGGCGAGGTTCTTCGCGTGCACGTTGAGCGTGTAGAGGCGCACGATGACCGGCGCCAGGAGCACGCCGACCACCGTCACCGCGAGCAGCGCGAGGATCGCGACCGTGAAGATGGCGCTGGCGGCGTCGTCGTCGCGCTCTTCGTTGTGGCGTACGAACAGCGGGACGAGTGTGGCCGTGAGCACGCCACCGAGCAGGAGCTCGTAGACGATGTTGGGTGTCTCGTTGGCGTAGCTGTAGGTGCCGGCCAGCGCGGTGACGCCGAGCGCATAGGCGAGCGCGGCGATGCGCGCGAACCCGGTGATGCGCGAGAGCATCGTGCCGACGGCGACGACGGCGCTCGAGCGCACCAGCGACGGTTCGACGTCGCGTGGGTCGTTCCCCGCCTCGTTCAGGCCGAGGTCGATGGGACCCACCTCGATCGGGGCGGTGTCGAGGTCGCTCACGCGGGCGACCCGTGCGCGGGCCCGTGCACGCTGGAGAATCGGCTCGCCGGGTGCGCGGCGCGTCCCTTCTTGCGGCGACGGTGGATGTCCCAGCCCCACCAGACGGCCAGGAACACGACCGCACCGATGGTGAGGAAGAGCCCGACCCCGCTCACGAACGACGACTTCACCGTGATGACAGATTGGCCGACCGTGAGGCCCGCCGCGGTGACCGTCATCGTCGCGGGTGAGGTGCCCGCGCTGCGGGTCTCGACGGGGATGCGCACCGTCGTGCTCTTCCCCGGGGCGAGCGCCACGTCACGTTCGGCGCCCTCGGGGAAGAGGAGCCGGTCGCTCTGGAGCGCCACGTGCACGGTGATGGGTGCGTCACCGTTGTTCTTCATCGTGATGGGGATGTCGGCGGTGCTCGAGGTGAGGGTGATGGTGGACTGCGCGGGGATCTCGATCTGGTGGAGGTATGCCTGCACCGACGTGCCGATGCCGGCGACCAGAGCCGCCGCCTTGCGGCGCCCCACGGGGTTCTGCCACATCGACGTGACGCTCGCGGCGAGTGCCCGCGCGCCCGCGACCGATCGGGCGTCGTCGACGCCCACGAGGTTCTGCACGGACGCGAGGTCGGCCTGACCGCTCTGGTACTGGGCCAGGGTCAGGGGCGCGGCGGGGGCCCGGTAGGGGGCGAGCTGGCGCAGGACGGTGCTGCCGCTGCCGTCGTCGGTGGCGGCGGGCACCTGGGTGAGGAGGTCGGTCACGGTGCCGGGCGCGAGGAGCGGGTTGCCCTGGAGCCCGCTGGTCATGGCCGCGAGGAAGGCCGGGTCGGGATCCCAGCGCTCCGGGTTCACCAACGTGACGCCGCGGGCGATGCTGGGCTGCTCGCCGGCGACGAGGGCGAGGCCCGCGAGGAGGTGCGCGGCGCGCAACGCGGGCGGATCGTCGCCGGTGAGGAAGGATTCGAGGCCGCTGTCGCCGACCGCGACCGTGGCGTTGGTGGCATCGTCGCCGGGGACGGCCTGGAGCACGTAGGGATGCGCCGGTGTGTACTTCTCCGTCACGGGGACGAGCTGTGAGTCCTGCACGACGAGCCGGCGCACGTTCGCGTTCTCGAGCAGCTGCAGCGATCCGTTGTCGAGCGCGCCCGGCAGCGCGACGCTCGGGTCGAGCTGGGTCCCGAAGAACGACTCCAGCGACAGGACGCCGCGGCTCTGCTCGTCCGGGAACACCCCGGCGAGGCCCGAGGCGATGATCGCAGGACGGTCGAGCGGCACGAACGGGCCGGTGAGCACCTGCGAGTGGGCGGCCGCGGTCCGCAGCGCGGTGACGCCCGAAGCCAGCGACGGGATCTTCGCCGAGAGCGCCTGCCAGGCGTCGAGCGTCTCGGGACTGGGCGCCAGGGTCACCGGCAGGCCGGGCGTGTCGGCCAGCGCGGTGACCTGCCGGCCGAGCCGGCCGTCGGACTGGAGCTCGCCGACCACGGAGGGATCCGGCTGCCCCGACGGCAGGTACGCGGGCTCCGCCTCGAGGGGCCAGACCCAGGCCACCGACAGGGGGCGCCCCACGGTCAGGCTGCCGGCCGCGGTGACGTCGGCCACGACCTCGTCGGTCACGAATCCGGCGATCGGCTGGTCGTCGGGCCCGCGCACGTCGACCTCCAGCGGGTACACGCCGCCGCCCGAGAGACCCGGTGTGGTGAGCAGTACGACCTTCGCGCCGCTGGCGTCGGTGGGGAGGTCGTCGTACGCGACGCGGTCGAGCCGCCGGGTCGCGCCGAGGTTCCCGCCCTGCACGCTCTCGTCGAACGCGGTGCGGGACTGCAGGCGGTCGTGGAGGGTCAACGCGAGCGTCGACCCGGCGGGCACGTTGTCGGCGCGCAGCCGGAGCGCGAACGCACTGTTGAGCGGCGCCCAAGCGCTCTGGCCCTCGAGCGTGAGCCGCGGCGCAGTCGTGGACGCGCTCGAGGCGGGCGTGGTCGTGGGCGTGGGCGTGGTCGTGGGCGTGGTCGCGTTCGTCTGCGCGCCCGCGTTCGTCGCGCCGAGCGCCAGCAGCACGAGGACGAGCCCGGCGAGGAACCCCGTGAGCGGGCGCCGGGTCACAGCGGCCGTCCGAGCACGCACAGGCCTTCCGGGAGACGGCGGAAGCCGAACGACTCGTAGAGCGCGATCGCCGCGTCGTTGTGGAGCTGCGTGTTCACGAACGCACGGGTGCAGCCGCGGCGCCACAGCCAGCCGAGGCCGTCGGCGACGAGGGCGCGGGCCCAGCCTTCGCGACGGGCGGTCGGGTCGACCGCGATGCGCTGCAGGTAGCCCTGGTCGACCGCGTACCCGGTGATGGCGTACGCGACCACGAGCCGGTCGCGGCGCCCGACCTGGAAGCGGGACACCGGCGTGGCGTCGATGGCGTCGCGCAGGCCGGCCGATCCGAGCCGCCAGAAGCCGTCGAACGAGGCGTCGTCGACGAGCAACACGGCCGCGCGGTCGCGGCGTCCCGCCTTCTCGGTGGGCAGCGCGGGCTCCTCCGGCGGGTGCTGGAGCTCCATCGCCAGCAGGTGGAGGTGCTCGCGCACCTCGAAGCCAGCGGCGATGAACGCGTCGGCGCACGCCACGCCGACGGCGCTGGTGAGCACCGAGTGGTACCCGGACCGGCGGGCCTGGTCGACGCAGCGGCGGATGACGTCGGAGGAGGTGGTCGCCTCGGGGCCCACCACGAGGTGTGCGGCGCCGCCGCCTCCGCGCCAGGGAGCGATGCGGGCCCAGCTCTCGCCGAACCGCAGGGTCTGCTGCCGCACGTCGGAGCAGGGTACCGGGAACGGAGCCGGTCCCGACGGTCAGTGCTTCCTACAGGGTGGCCCGCAGCCGGCCGATACACGCCAGGGAGGAGGCTCTCAGGTGCTGGATCTCGACGGGTTGCTGAGATTCGCCGTGGAACACGGCGCATCCGACGTGCACGTGAAGGTGGGCGCGCGACCGCGCCTGCGCATCGACGGCCGTCTCCGGGAGGCGCCGTTCGACACGGTGGAGCCCGCGGACACCGAGCGTGTGGTCACCGCGATCATGCCCAAGGCCCGCGCCGAGGTGTTCGCCCACGCCAACGAGGCCGACTTCATGTACAGCATCGCGGGGCTGGGCCGCTTCCGGGCCAGCGCGTTCCGCCAGCGCGGCTGGGCCGGCCTGGTGCTGCGCCGGGTCCTCCCGGGCATCCCTGGCTTCGAGGCGCTCGGGCTGCCGGCCACGGTGCCCGACCTGGTCGGGCACCCCCAGGGACTCGTGCTCGTGACCGGGCTGGCCGGCTCGGGCAAGACCTCGACCCTCGCGGCGATGGTCGACCACCTGAACGCGTCGCGCGAATGCCACATCATCACGATCGAGGAACCGGTCGAGGTGCTGCACCCCGACAAGAAGGCGATCATCGACCAGCGCGAAGTCGGGGCCGACACCCCGAGCACGGTCTCGGCGATCCAACACGCGCTGCGCCAGGACCCCGACGTGATCATGGTGGCCGAGGTGCGCGACGTGGACGTGGCCTGGGCGTTGCTGCAGGCGGCCGAGGTGGGCCATCTGGTGATCGCCGGCATGTCCACGGTCAGCGCGGTCGACACCGTGCAGCGCTTCGTCGAGATGTTCGTGCCCGAGCACCAGCGCCAGGCGCGCACGATGCTGGCGAGCGCACTGCGCGGCATCGTGGCGCAGCGGCTGCTTCCCCGCGCCGGCGGCCGGGGCCGCGTGCCCGCGGTCGAGGTCCTCGTGGGCAACGCACGCGTCGCCCAGCGCATCGCCGAGCCGGACCGCCTCCCCGAGCTCGAGGAGGAGATGGCCCAGGGCGACCTGTACGGGATGCAGACGTTCGACCAGAGCGTCGTGCAGCTCTATCGCAACGGGCTCATCACCCGGAACGACGCGGTCGCGGCCGCACGCGAGCCGAGCGAGATGCGCTTCGCGGTGGATCGTTCCGACTTCGAGCGCCAACAGGCGCCCGCGGCACCGGCTCCCCCTGCGGTCGCACCGATGAGCGCGACCCCGCCCGCCGTCGCGAACTGACGGTCTGCCGGGCTGCGCCCGGCTCAGCCGGTCGCGGGACCGCGGTCGCGGTCTGGTCCGGGCTGGTCGCCGGGCCGACGCTCTTCGTGCTGACGCAGCGACTCGAAGGCCCGTGCGAGCAGCGGCGTGCGGTCGTCGAATTCGTCGTCGAGCGCGGGGAGATCGCGCGGCGACCAGGTGCGCGGCATCGGGGGCGGCGCGTCGAACGGCAGCTCCCCGGTGCCGGGTGCGTCACCGGTCGCGGGTGCGGTTGCGGTCGTGTCCGCGGGTGCGGTCTTGGAGTGACGGGCCTTGGTGGCCCGGCTGCGCTTGGGAGCGCGCTCCCGCTTGGGCTCCGTGGCGGTCGGCAGCACCGACGGCGCCACGAACAGCTTGGGCTCGGGGGAGCGGCGGTCGAGCAACGACCATCCCCGCGGCGGCGTGAGCCGCTCGGCGTGCAGCTGGCACAGGAACCCCGCGCCGCGAGCCTCCACGACGGTGTCGAGCCAGGCGAGCTCGCTCAACGCGTCGAACGAGAAGGAGGCGGTGGCGGGGGCCTCGCAGCCGATGCGCGAGCAGGTGATCGTCCTGCCATCCCTTCCGTCCACGCTTCCTCCCACGGACCGACGGTACAGCAGTTGCGGGGCTGGCTTCGGGAACGGGCGGAAGATTGCCCGGCACCACCCCGGGAACGACGACAATGGAGCCGATGGCGAACGTGGCCCCCTCTCTCGAACCGCTGCTGCAGCCGGGCTCGCCGGTGCAGGAGCTCGCGCGTCGGCTCGCCGACGCCGGCCACCAGTGCCTGCTCGTCGGCGGCAGCGTGCGCGACGGCCTGCTCGGCCGGGACCACTCCGACATCGACGTCACCACTGACGCGCGTCCCGACGTCGTCGAGGGCCTGGTGCGCGGTTGGGCCGACGCGGTGTGGACGCAGGGCGCGCGCTTCGGCACCGTCGGGGCCAGGCGCAAGGGCGTCACGCTCGAGATCACCACGTTCCGCGCCGAGGTGTACCGGCCCGAGAGCCGCAAGCCCGAGGTCGCCTACGCCGACGACGTCGAGACCGATCTGTCGCGGCGCGACTTCACCGTCAACGCGATGGCGCTGCGGCTGCCCGACGGCGTGCTCGTCGACCCGTACGGTGGCGCAGTCGATCTCCTGCACCAGCGCCTGCGCACGCCGCTGTCGCCCGAGGTGTCGTTCCTCGACGACCCGTTGCGCATGCTGCGCGCCGCGCGCTTCATCGCGACGTTCGGCCTGGTGCCCGACGACGAGCTGGTCGCGGCGGTCGAGCAGCACCGCGGTCGCCTCGAGATCGTGAGTGCGGAGCGCATGCGCGACGAGCTCTCGAAGTTGCTGTTGGTGGAGGATCCGACTGCCGGGCTGTGGTTCCTCGCCGAGACGGGGCTCGCCGACGAGTTCCTCCCCGAGCTCAACCTGATGCGCCTCGAACAGGACCCGGTGCACCATCACAAGGACGTGCTCGCGCACACCATCGCGGTCGTGCGCAACACGCGCCCCGAGCTGCTCGTGCGTCTCGCGGCGCTGTTCCACGACGTCGGCAAGCCGAAGACGCGCTCGTTCGAGAAGGGCGCGGGTGGTGTCAGCTTCCACCACCACGAGGTGGTCGGCGCGCGCATGACCGAGGAGCGGCTGCGCGCCCTCAAGTTCCCGAACGAGATCGTCGCCGACGTCACCCAGCTCGTGTACCTCCATCTGCGCATCCACACCTACGCGATGGGCTGGACCGACAAGGCCGTGCGCCGATACGTGCGCGACGCCGGGCACCTGCTCGACGACCTCAACCACCTGCAGCGCTGCGACTGCACCACGCGCAACCCGAAGCGCGCGGCCGCGCTCCAGCGCCGGATGGACGAGCTCGAGGCGCGCATCGCGGAGCTGCGCGAGCAGGAGGAGCTCGATTCGATCAAGCCGCCGCTTGACGGCCGCCAGGTGATGGAGTTCCTCGGCGTGGAGCCGGGTCGCGTCGTGGGCGAGGCGCTCGAATTCCTGCTCGAGGCCCGCCTCGACGAAGGACCCATCGACGAGGCCGATGCCTACGCGCGCCTCGCCGTGTGGGCCCAGGAGCGCGGCATCGACGCTTCAGGAGCCTGACGGCCGCGAACTCAGGCGCCCTCTTTGCGGGCGCGCCAGACGATGGTGGTGGGGAGCATGGCGCCGGGGATCCCGGGGCGGGGCTCGACGATCGTGTCGACCCTGAAGCCGGCGCGGCCGAGCTCGGTGAACACCTCGCCGATGCTGCGGGCGAAGAGCGTGAGCGTCTCGCCGTGCTGCTCGACCGCGACGGGACCCGACTCGAAGTACGAGTAGACGGCGCGGCCGTCCTCGCCGATGCACAGCGAGATCGGGTGCTCGTAGGAGAACACGAACGGGCCGTTCGGCTTGAGCACGCGCTGCACCTGACGGAACAGGCGAGCGATGTCGTCGACCTCCGCCACCGCGAACGCACTGAACGCGACGTCGATCGACTCGGCGCGCAGGAAGGCGAGGTCGGCGAGGTCACCCTGGCGCCACTCGACCTTCGCCTCTTCACGCTCCGAGTGCTCGCGGGCGCGGTCGAGCTGCTCGGTCGCGGCATCGACCGCGATGACGATCGCGCCCTGTTTCGCGAAGCTGATGGCCGCCTGGCCCGTGCCGCAGCCGAGGTCGAGGACACGCTTGCCCTTCACGTCGCCGAGGAGCCGTAGCTCGCGCTCGGTCGGGCCGTCGGGCCCGAAGACGGGCACGTCGGTGGGGAACTGCCCCGTGGCGTGGGCGGCGATGCGGTTCCAGGTTTCGGTGTTCACGCGGGCATCTTCACACGCCAACCGGCCCGGGACGAGGAACGGGGCCCCGAAGGGCCCCGTTCGCGGCGTGGTGCGGGAGTGCTCGGGCGACTGGTCGCCTCACTCGCCGGTGATGAACTCCTCGACGAGCCTGTGGGCGTCGTCGTCGTGGTACTGCACTGCGGGCGACTTCATGAAGTACGCCGACGGGCCGGCGAGCGGGCCACCGATGCCGCGGTCGAGGGCGACCTTGCAGCAGCGCACCGCGTCGATGATGACGCCGGCGGAGTTCGGGGAGTCCCACACCTCGAGCTTGAGCTCGATGTTGAGCGGCACGTTGCCGAAGTTGCGACCCTCGAGGCGGATGTAGGCCCACTTGCGGTCGTCGAGCCACGGGACGTGGTCGGACGGACCGATGTGGACGTTCTCCGACTCGATGCCCTGCTCGATCTGGCTGGTGACCGACTGGGTCTTCGAGATCTTCTTCGACTCGAGGCGGGTGCGCTCCAACATGTTCTTGAAGTCCATGTTGCCGCCGAAATTGAGCTGGTAGGTGCGGTCGATCGCGGTGCCGCGGTCCTCCATGAGGCGGGCGAGCACGCGGTGCGTGATCGTGGCGCCGACCTGGCTCTTGATGTCGTCACCGACGATCGGGAGGTTGGCGTCCTCGAACTTCGCGGCCCACTCGGGGTCGCTGGCGATGAACACCGGGATGGCGTTGACGAAGCCGACGCCGGCGTCGAGGCAGGCCTGCGCGTAGAAGCGCTGCGCGTCCTCGGAGCCCACCGGGAGGTAGCTCACGAGCACGTCGGTGTTGGTGTCGCGCAGCACCTGGGCGACGTCGACCGGCTCGGCCGGCGACTCCTCGATCGTCTCGCGGTAGTACTTGCCGAGACCGTCGAAGGTCGGACCGCGCTGGACCTCCACCCCGAGTCCGCCGACGTTGGCGAACTTGATGGTGTTGTTCGGACCCGCGTGGATGGCCTTGCCCAGGTCGAGGCCGACCTTGGAGGCGTCGACGTCGAACGCGGCGACGAAGTCGACGTCGCCGACGTGGTACCCGCCGAGCACCACGTGCATGAGGCCGGGCACCTCCTCCGACGGGTCGGCGTTCCGGTAGAACTCGACGCCCTGGACGAGGCTGCTGGCGCAGTTCCCGACCCCGGCGATGGCGACGCGTACACGACCACTCATGGCGTGCTGGCTCCTTGTTCGTTGACGATCTCTCTTGGGCTGACGGGTGCGACCTCGGCCGGGGCGTCGTCGCGGCCCTCGGCCGCGATCAGCGCCTCGACCCACTCGAGGTCGCGCTCGGTGGACTCGGTGCGGTGCTCGAACAGCGACCGGGAGTACCGGTCGCCGCGCCCGGGCGTGGAACGCCGGGCCCGCTGGAGGCGGTCGGTCAGTGCGGCGCGGCGACGCTCGAGGACCTCGAGGCGCGCCGCGGGATCGAGATGGCCGCAGAAGGCGAGCTTCACGGCGAAGGCGCGCTCGTCGTCGCCGGAGGCGTCGTCGTCGAGGAGCAGCTCCGAGAGGCGGGCCTCACCGCGCGGCGTGATGCGGTACGCCTTGCGTGTCCGGCGGGTGGCCTTGGCCGGCCGACGGTTGCGGGCGGCCGCGAGGTCGCCGCTCAGTGATCCGGTGCTCGGCATCGGGCCGGTCACGGCCTCGGGCTCGACGCTCTCGATCGCGCCGTCGTGCTCGAGGCGGCGCAGCGCGGGATAGAGCGACCCGTAGGAGATGCCCCACAGGGAGCCCAGGGTCTCGCCCAGACGCTTCTTCAGCTCGTAGCCGTGGAGCGGTTGCTCCGTCAGCAGCCCGAGGATGGCGAGTTCCAGCACGAGGTACACAGTAGCACCCGATATATCGGCCCGATATATCAGGACGCGAGGAATTCTTCCGGGGGCCACCACGACGGCGCCTCGGTACACTCATCCGGTGCGCCGGCACACCGACTACACGCTGGCCCGAAGGGCCGTCCTACGGGATCTGCAGCGCGGCGCGGTCACCCGCCTCGACGTCTGCGACGCCCACCCCGAGCTGCTGCGGGCCGCCCGCCACGTGGGGGACAAGGCGGATCATCGCTGCCCGGTGTGCGACGGCCGCCACGTGCGCTTCGTCAGCTACGTCTACGGCGAGGGACTCAAGGCGGCGAACGGCCGCTGCATCGTCCACGAGAGCGAGCTCGAGCGGCTCGGCGCCGCGCACGACGAGTTCACCTGTTACGTGGTGGAGGTCTGCCCCGACTGCGGGTGGAATTTCCTCACCCGCCGCGAGCTCCACGGCCGCCGGCACAACGGTGGCCCCCAACCCCGCCGCGCCGCTCGACAGGCGTAGGACCTCCCAGTCGGGGTACGCTCGTCGTACCGCCGGGAGCCGTGTGGGCCCTGGACGGTGGAGGTAGCGACATGGCCGACTCCGGTCCGTCCCTCGCGCGCACCCGTCCGGTGCGCGTCCCCGACGTCGTGGCGAGCAAGGGGTCCGGCACGCCGCTCGTGATGATCACCGCGTACGACGCGCCCTCGGCGCGTGCCGTCGAGGCCGCGGGCGCCGACGTCATCCTCGTGGGTGACTCGCTGGCGATGGTCGTGCTCGGGTACGACGACACGCTGCACGTCACCACCGACGACATGGCGCACCACACGGCCGCGGTCGCCCGCACCCGGCCGAACGCGCTCGTGGTGGCCGACCTCCCGTGGATGAGCTACCACCTCTCCACGCAGGAGACGGTCGCCAACGCGGCCCGTCTGATCCGGGCCGGCGCCGGCGCGGTGAAGCTCGAGGGCGGGCGCAAGCGCCTCGACCACGTGCGAGCGATCCTCGACGCCGAGATCCCGGTGATGGGCCACCTCGGCCTCACTCCGCAGTCGGTCCACGCGCTCGGCGGCTTCCGCGTGCAGGGCAAGACGCTCGACGCCGCCCGCGTCATCGTCGACGACGCGATCGCGCTGGCCGAGGCCGGCGTGTTCGGCATCGTCCTCGAGTGCGTCCCCGACGCGGTGGCCCGCATGGTCACCGAGACGGTGCCGGTGCCCACGATCGGCATCGGCGCGGGCCGTCACTGCGACGGCCAGGTGCTCGTGTTCCACGACATCCTGGGCTGGGAGGACCGCATCACGCCGAAGTTCGTCCGTCGCTACGCCGAGATGCAGGCCGACGCCACCGCGGCGCTCGCGCAGTTCGCCGCCGACGTGCGCGACGGCAGCTTCCCGGCGAGCCCGGAGACCTTCCACGCGGCCGACGGCGTCACCGAGGCACTCGGCCTCTACGGATCGTCGGCGACGGCTTCGTCGGCGACCGTCGACGCCTGACCGGCACGACCGGACCCGATCGGAGCGAACACGTGAGAGCGGGTCGGGTCGTCGCGGTCGCGCTGCTCGCGATCGTGGCGGCGGGGATGATCGTGCTCGCCGTGCGCGCCCTCTCCGACGACGGCGACACCACCGGCACCGGAGCCGAGGCGCAGCCGACGGGCTCGCTTGCCGAGAGCCTGCGCGCCGTCACACCGGCGACCTCCCCGTTCGAGGGGCTCACCCAGACGAACCTGTCCATCGGCGGGAAGTGCCTGCGCACGGTGATCGCCGACTCCGAGGCCGAACGCGTCGAGGGTCTGCGCCAGCGGTCCGACCTCGGACCCTACGACGCGATGCTCTTCCAGTTCCCCGGGCCGACCCAGGTGGGCTTCACCATGTCGACGGTGCCGGTGGCACTCGAGATCGGCTTCTACTCCGCCGACGGCACCCGCACGTCCTCCCGCCACATGCTCCCGTGCCCGAAGGCGGAGGACGAGTGCCCGGTGTACCGGGCCGACGCGCCCTTCGAGTTCGCGGTCGAGACGCTCGGAGGCAAGCTCCCCAAGGGCGACCTCGCCGGCTGCGGGAGCTGACCGCGCCGGCGCGGCAAGCGTCGGTGTCACAGGATCGGCGTACGTTCGTCGTATCGGAAGCGTCATCGAAGATCGTGTAGCCTCGACGGGCTCGGTCACCAGGTAACACCGGTGCCGTGCCACATCACCAAAACCCTGCGCCCACCGGCGCGTCCCCGGACCCCGGGGGCGGCCCGAGTGGTCGCCCACCGCACGAGCGGTGGTCCGAAGGAGGTCCGGCCCATGAGGCCGTACGAGGTCATGGTCATCTTCGACGCGGAGGTTGAAGAGGAGACCATCCGGTCGCTCGTCACCCGCTACCAGCAGTTGATCGAAGGCAAGGGCGCACAGCTCGGTCCGATCGACTTCTGGGGCAAGCGTCGGTTCGCCTACGAGCTCAAGCACCGCTGGGAGGGCTACTACGTCGTCCTCCAGGCGAAGGCCGAGCCCGCGGCGATGGACGAGCTCCACCGGCAGCTCTCCCTTGCGGACGAGGTGCTTCGCCACAAGATCCTGCGGATCCCCGAGCACGTCTACGGCAAACTCGCCGGGGCGGCTGCGTCGGCGACTCCCGCAGCGGCCGGCGGCGAAGCGGAAGCAGCGGAAGCGTAGGAGGAAAGAAATGGCCGACAGCACCGTCACCATCGTCGGGAACATCACCCGCGACCCCGAGATCCGCTACACCGCGGGTGGGGCCGCGAAGGCGTCCTTCGGGGTCGCCGTGAGCCGCCGGTGGCAGAACCGCCAGTCCAACGAGTGGGAGGAGCAGACCAGCTTCTTCAACGTCGTGTGCTGGCGTGAGATGGCAGAGAACGTCTCCGAGTCGCTCGGCAAGGGCTCCCGCGTCGTCGTGACCGGGCGGCTCGAGCAGCGCAGCTGGGAGACCGATAACGGCGACAAGCGCAGCGTGGTGGAGATCGTGGCCGACGAGGTCGGCCCGTCCCTCCGCTGGGCGACGGCAGCCGTGACCCGCAACGAGCGCCGCGGTGGCGGCGACTTCGGTGGCGGCAGCGGTGGCACTGGTGGCAGTGGTGGTTCGGGCGGGTCGGGTGGCGGCGCGCCGCGCCCCGCCGCCGAGAACTACGAAGACTTCGGCGAGGAGCCCTTCTAGGGCCGAGCGAACGACCGCGAGCCGGGTACCCCGGCGAGCAGAGAGCGAGCAATTCCAGATGGCCAGGGAACGACGCAACACGAAGAGCGCGGCGAACGACCGCCGTCGCCCCCAGAAGAAGAAGATCTCGATCCTCAACACCGAGCAGGTGGAGTGGATCGACTACAAGGACGTCAACCTGCTGCGCCGCTTCATGTCGGAGCGGGCCAAGATCCGGGCACGTCGTGTCACCGGCAACTCGGCCCAGCAGCAGCGTGAGGTGGCCCGGGCCATCCGCGTCGCCCGTGAGATGGCGCTGCTGCCCTACAGCGTGCGTCAGGTCACGCAGCGCAAGGGTGGCGGCCGGCGCGACCGTGGCGACCGTGGCGACCGTGACGACCGCGGGCCGCGCGAGGAGCGCGGACCGCGTGAGGAGAACACCCGGGAGCTCGGCGCGGAAGCCGAGCTCGAGGCCGCCGGTGAGGACGGCCGTGGCATCGAGGGCGTCACGCTCGACGCCGTCACGTCCGCCGAGCCCGTCGTGGAGACCGCAGGGGAGGAGTCGTGAAGATCGTCCTCCGCGAAGACGTCGACACCCTCGGCCGCAAGGGCGACCTCCTCGAGGTCGCCGACGGCTACGCCCGGAACTACCTCGTGCCGCGTGGGCTCGCGATGCAGGCCACCAAGGGCGTCGTCGCCCAGGCCGAGTCGATGCGCCGTTCCCGCGAGGTCAAGGAGACCCGTGACCGCGAGGCCGCGCAGGCCATCGCCGCACAGCTCGGCTCCAACGCGCTCGAGGTGAAGGCCCGGGCCGGCGAGGGCGGCAAGCTCTTCGGTTCGGTCACCTCCGCCGACATCGCCGAGGCGATCCGGGCCCAGACCGGCATCGAGGTCGACCGCCGCAAGGTCGACCTCGCCGAGCCGATCCGTGAGCTCGGCGACGCCGACGTCACGGTGAAGCTGCACGGCGACGTCCAGGTGGGCGTCGTGGTGCACGTGGTCGCCGAGTAGCGCACCCGTTCCCTCGAGAACGTGCAGCAGGGCGGCCCTCCGGGGCCGCCCTGCTCGCGTCGGGGCGTGTTCGTTCAGGCCGGCGTCCAGGGCTGCATCCACGGGGTCTCGGGCCAGCCCTCGGCCGCGGCCATCAGGGGGAACGCGGTGGCGCCGTCGATCGCCTCGCGGATGACGTCGGCGTGCCCCGCGTGCCGGGCGGTCTCCGTCGCGAGGTGCAGCAGCACCCACCGCACCGACCACGCGTCGAGGTCCCGGGGATACCACGGCACCCCTCGGGGCACGGGCACCGGCTGGTCGAGGTCGTCGATCCCACGGACGACACGGTCGGTCTCTGCGCCCGCGGCCCGCGCGTCCGCGAGGAGCTCGGCGAGGGTCTCGTCGTCGCGCATGGTGAAGCTCGCGGCGTAGGCGTCCTCTGCTCCGGCGGACCGTTCGCGTCCGAGCACGACGTCCATCCAGGTCCGCTCGACCTGCGCGACGTGCTTGATCAGACCGCCCACACCGAGCGGGCTCGGTGCGACCGCCGGCGTACGAGCCTGCGCGTCGGTGAGGCCGTAGGCCGCGAGGTGCAACACCGTTCGCTGTTGGTCGAGGGTCCCGAGGAGCAGGTCGTGCTCGTCGGTGTGGAAGGCGGCGAGTCCGGGCATGGCTGGTGCTCCTCTGCGATGGGTGCCCTCAGAGCATGCCCTTGCGCACCAGGTCGTTGGTGGCGAACCAGCCCGGGACGGCGGGGATGTAGGTGACCGCGAGCTGGTGCGCGAGCACCGCGGCCGACGCCGCTGCCGCGGGCACACCGAACGCGGTGACCATCCCTGCGAGGCCCACCGCCGACACCGCGGTGCCGCCACCCGGGACGGGCACCAGCGACGCGATCACCGAGATGCCGATGTTCAGCGCGAGCAGCGTCCAGAAGTTCACGTGCGCACCGAACGCCGCGAGGCAGGCGAGCAGCGACGCCGCGTACAGGCACTGCGCCACGATGTTGCCGCCGATGAGCAGCCCGAGCCGACTCGGGGTGCGGATCGCCGCCCAAACGGTGACCGCCGCGCGGCGGATCGGCGGGAGCACCCTCGCGCGCAGCCGGCGCACGCCGAACATGATCGCCACCGCGACCCCGACGAGGAACACGACGATGAGCGCGACCACGACGATCTGGTTGGTGTCGATACGGCCGAAGTCGATGGAGTCGGGGGCGAGCCACAGCGCGAGGAACAGCAGCCCGACCTGCACCATGATCTCGGAGACCGTGCTGAGGATGCCCCCGGCCGCGACTGCGGAGCTGAGGTCGAGGCCGTTGCGTTGCAGGAAGCGGATCTGCAGCGCGGTGTCGGCCGCCACCGGCACCGCGAGATTCGAGAACGACATCGCCGATTGGAGCTCGATGCTCTCCCACACCGGCAGTCGGATGGGCACGTTGCCGAGGAAGGTGATGCCGAACGCCGCGTCGGTGCCGAAGCCCAGCACGATCGCGATGAGGATGAACCACCAATTCGCGCCCTTGACCGTGTTCCAGAACACCTCGGGGTCCCCGACGCGGCTGAGCAGGAACCCGACCGCGAACAGCGCGCCCACGGCCATCACCAGGCTCCGCGGGTGCACGCGGTACAGGCGGCGCAGCTCGGGGGCCTCGCTGTCGGTCGCGCGCGCACATTCGTTGCGGAGTTCCTCGAGGCGGTCGTCGAGCCCGCTGCGCCCCCCGAGCGCGTCGTGCGTCCAGCCCGAGAGCGCCGCGGCCTGCAGCACCGGGATCGCCGCCTTCACCGCGTCGCCACCGATCGTGCGCACCGCGACGTCGGCCGCGTGGGCGGGGCCCACCTTCGCGGTCGTGGCCGCGAGCACCTGGGCGACGTCGGCCGAGGTCTGGCGGAACCGCGCACTGCTGGACGCGTAGTCGTACGAGACGAGCTGCGCGCGTGTGCCGTCGACCACCACGTGGCGGCCGTCGAGCTTGCCGTGCGCGACGCGCGCCTCGTGCAGCAGCGCAACCTCGCGCCACACGGAGTCGAGCACGTCGTCGGTGACGGCCTCCGGCTCGAGGTCGTAGAGCTCGACGCCCACCGCCACGGCGACGACGAGCACCGCGAGCGCGCCGACCTGCCCGGCCACCACCACACGCGGGGTGTCGACGCCGGCGTCGCGCGCGAGCAGCGCGAGGTAGGCCTCGTACTCCACCTGCGACCGGCGCGTCGGCAGCAACGTGGGCGCGGCGTCGCGGTACGCGAGGTAGCGCCAGGCGCGGGAGAGCCACTGCGCGTCGGCTTCGTCGCGCCCGAGGGCCACCACCCGCACCGGACCGTCGGGACCGCGGCCGAGGAAGAGCGCGCGGCCGAGTGGTTGCTCGTCGGCCAGGGACAGGTTCGTCACCGCCACGTTGAGCGACTGCAGCGCGCGCCCCACCTGGGCGACGGTCGGGCGGCCGACCGGTGTGCCGAACGCGTACTGGACCAGCGCGGCGACCCCCCACCCGAGCACGAGTGCGGCGAGCAGGTCGGTGGGCGCGCCGCGCCCGAGGTAGAGGCCGGAGATCGCGAGTGCGCCGACGATGCTCTTGCCGATGACACGGGTCGGCCGCGTGAGGTGCGGCGACGCGACGAGCACCACCGCCACGGCCACGGAGACGCGCACCATCGGGAACCGGGGCACGTCGCCGAGGTCGAACGTGACCTTCAGCGCGTTCCAGAGGTCGCTCTGGTGGGTGAAGTACGCGGTGAGGCGGCCCAGGACCCACGCCAGGCCGCCCGCGACCGCCAGGTCACGCGCCAGGCGCCACCGGCGCAGGAGGAGCACGGTGACCACGAGGAGCCCGACGGCCCACAGCGCGGCGAGCTGGTAGAGGATCAGGAAGAGGGTGCGCGCGCCGTGCGGGATCGACTCGAAGAACTCGACCACGCGCTGCTCGGTGAGCGTGAGGTGACCCGCGTGGTAGGCGAGCGGGACGAACACGACCGTGGCGACCACCACGCGGAGGGCGTCGGTCGGCCGGCGCCGCACGACGTCCTCGGGTTGGTTCCTCGTGGCCCACTCGCGCACGGCGCGGATGGCGGCCCCGATCGTGTCGCGCATCCGAGGAGTCTGGCGCGTCCGCGGCGACACCTGGGTGTCCACGTGGCGGAAAAGGGCCACGTTCCTCTACGTTTCATCCCCGATGGGTGAGACGGGGCCGCTGAGGGTGGCGTAAGGTCACCCGCAGTCGACCAAATCTTGAGGAGTACGCAATGACGCTCGCATCGGATTTCGGCACCGGACAGGTCTTCCTGTCGATGCTGTGGTTCTTCCTGTTCTTCATCTGGATCTGGCTGCTGATCGTCGTGTTCAGCGACATCTTCCGCAGCCATGACATCGGCGGTCTCGCCAAGGCGATCTGGGTGATCGCGATCATCATCCTCCCGTACCTGGGTGTGTTGATCTACCTCATCGCGCGCGGCCACAAGATGGCGGAGCACGCGCAGCAGGCGGCAGCGGCGCAGGACGCGGCTGCGAAGCAGTACATCCAGCAGGCGGCCGGCACCACCAAGTCGACGGCCGAGGAGATCGCCCACCTCAACGACCTCAAGAACCAGGGCGTCCTCAGCGACGCGGAGTTCGAGGCCGCCAAGGCGAAGGCGCTCAACGGCTGACGAGCCGTTCCGGCTGTTCCACCGCACGTCTGCTCGAGGCCCCGGCGCAGGGAAACCTGTCCGGGGCCTCGGCAATTCCGCGCCCGGACTCCGGCCTGGATCTGGGCCGGATTCCGGGCGAGGTACGTGTCGTACCCCTCTGATCTGCTGGTTCGCGTGCGACGCCACGAACGTCCCCAGGCCGGCCCCGTCATCCACACGTCCTCCACAGGGACATCCACCGCTGGAGCCCTCATATCCCCAGGAAAAACCGGGGTTGTGGGACTATCGATCCACAGGCTCCGGCCTACAGACTGCGGGCTCCTCGTGACGGGTGGGCGAACCCCACGGGGTGGGCAGTGATTTCCTCAGGGGCGGAAGCAGGAGCAGCAGTGGTCCAGGCGATCGATTCGGTACGGCCGCGGCGCGCGAGCAGCGGCAGGATCCCCCCGCACAACCTCGAGGCGGAGGAGTCGCTGCTCGGCGCGATGCTGCTCTCGCGCGACGCCATCACGGCCGCCGTCGAGCAGCACGTCGAGTCCGCCGACTTCTACAAGCCCGCCCACGGTCACATCTACGAGGCCGTGCAGTCGCTCCACGGCCAGGGCGAGCCCGCCGACCCCGTCACCGTCGCCGAGGAGCTGCGCCGCGCCGACCTGCTCGACCTCGTCGGTGGCCGCAACAAGCTCCTCGAGCTGCAGGCGGGCACCCCGGCGTCGGCCAACGCCGCGCACTACGCCAAGATCGTCAACGAGCTCTCGCTGCTGCGACGGCTCATCGGCGTCGCCGGCGACATCGCCGAGATGGGCTACGACACCCCCGACGACGTCACCGACACCCTCGACCGCGCCGAGGCGCTGGTGTTCGAGGTGGCCGAGCGGCGGGTCTCCGACACGATGATCGGGATCCGCGAAGCCCTGCAGGACACCCTCGACAACCTCGAGGCCCGCTACGGCGACGACAGCGACCTCGTCGGCGTGCCCACCGGGTTCCACGACATCGACCGCATCCTCCATGGCCTGCAGTCGTCCAACCTCATCATCCTCGCGGCGCGTCCCGGCATGGGGAAGACGGCCCTCTCGCTCGGCATGGCCCGCAACGTCGCCACGCAGACCGGCCGCCCGGTCGTCTTCTTCTCGATGGAGATGGGCACGCTCGAGCTCACGAAGCGCATGCTCGCGATGGAGGCGCGCGTCGACGCCGAGCGCCTGTGGACCGCCAAGTTGAGCGAGCCCGACTGGGGCAAGATCAGCCACGCGGTCGGGCGGCTCGCGGAGGCGCAGCTCTTCATCGACGACAACCCGCACTGCACCGTGATGGAGATGCGCGCCAAGGCGCGCCGGCTGCGGGCCCGCTACGGCGATCTCGGCCTGGTGGTCGTCGACTACATCCAGCTGATGTCCCCGAGCAGCAGCAAGCGGGCCGAGAACCGCCAGGTCGAGGTGTCGGAGATGTCGCGTGGACTGAAGATCCTCGCGCGTGAGCTCGAGTGCCCGGTGGTGGCGCTCTCGCAGCTGAACCGTCAACTCGAGTACCGCACCGACAAGCGGCCGATGCTCGCCGACCTCCGTGAATCCGGTGGTCTGGAGCAGGACGCCGACATCGTGATGTTCATCTACCGCGACGAGGTGTACAACCCCGAGAGCGACGACCGCGGCAAGGCCGAGGTCATCATCGCCAAGCACCGAAACGGCGCCACCGGCAAGGCCGAGCTGGCGTTCCTGCCCCAGCGTGCCGAGTTCGAGAACATGGCCCGCGAGTAGCCGTGACCGCTGGCATCGAGGCGGTACCGACGGCACCGGCGCCGCGGTTGCAGGGCCCGAGCAAACGCGCCGCGGTCGTCGTGATCCTGGTGAGCCTGGGCATCCTGGCGATCGGGATGGGCGGCGGCCTCGTGGTGGTGTCGCACCGGATGTTCGTGGCCACCTACGCGGTGCCGGGCACGGTCCGGGTGCACCTGCGCGACGGCACCTGGAACCTGTACGGGTTGTCCCCGGCCGGCAGCGGAGCGAACGACACGGGCGTGAACCCGTCGGTCGTGCGGGTCGAGGGGCCCGACGGCCCGATCGCGGTGCACCCGGTCGACAGCTGGTTCTTCCCGCGCGGCAGCGATGCCTACCGGGCGGTCGTCGAGTTCTCCGTGCCCACCGACGGCGAGTACTCGATCACCGTCGAGGCCGCGAGGCCGGGGCGGGTGATGATCGCGCCCGACCTCGAGGACGTCGCGAGGGCGATCCTGCCCTGGGCGATCGTGGTGGGTGTCGCATTCGTGGCGGAGCTGGTCGGCTGGGTGCTGCTGATCGTGGGCGCGACGCGGCGCCAACGCGCGAAGCGCGCTGCATGGCTCGCCGCGGGCGGCCCCGGCGCACCGGCCCTCACCGCGGCGCCCGCATTGCCGCCGCCGGGGTGGCATCCCGATCCCTACGGCACGCACCGATACCGCTGGTGGGACGGCCACCGCTGGACCGAGCAGATCTCCGACTGACCCGGTGCGGCCGGCGGGCGCGTCAGGCCTGCACCGCGCGCACCACCGCGTCGGTCACGTAGCCGTTGTCGGCGGCTCGACCGAAGAACGGTCGCACGAAGCAGTGCTGCATGACCGCGCCGATGAGCACGTCGAGCGCGTCATCCGGGTCCATGGCGGGGTCGGCACCGGTCGCGGCGAGATCGTGCTCCACCAGCGCACGGAACGCCTCGCGCACGCGCGATCCGGCGATGCTGTCACCGATCCGGCGGGGCATCCCCGGGTCCGACTGGTAGCCGCTGATGAGTCCGGGCATGGCGGCGCGGGCGGCGGGGGTGGCGAACATCCCGCAGTACGCGTCCACGTAGCGCTGGACGTCGTCGCGGAGATCGCCCGTGGGCGCGAGCACGAGATCCGGGAACCCCGGGAAGATCGCGTGCTCGACCAACTCGGTGACGGTCGACCACCGCCGGTAGAGCGCGGCGGTTCCCACCCCCGCGCGCCGCGCGACGGCGGTCATCGTGGTCGCGGCGTAGCCCTGCTCGGCGAGGAGCTCGAGCGTCGCCCTGCAGACGCGCTCGTCGATCCCCTCGTCGCGCGGGCGGCCGCGGCCCCGCACCTGCTCGGCGGGCTCGGTCGGGCTGGTCGTCGTTGCGGGCGCCATCCCCGAAATATAGAGTGCCCCGCACCGTAAATCAGCCCCGATCCGGGAGGACGGAGACGTGAGAGCCGCAGTGTTGCGGGGCCGGAAGGTCGAGACGCGAGAGACGGCCGATCCCGTGCCCGCCGCGGGTCAGCTCCTGCTCAAGGTCCTGAGCTGCGCGATCTGCGCCTCCGACCTCCACTTCATGGACAACCCGGAGGCGGTGGCGGACGACGACAGCGGTCTCTGGGACTACCAGGAGGACGCCGACATCGTCATGGGTCACGAGTTCGTCGGCGAGATCATCGGCCACGGCTCCGGCATCGATGCCGAGGAGTTCCCGATCGGTGCGCGCGTCACGTCGCTGCCGGTGTTGCACGTCGACGGCGTGCACCGGATCATCGGCTGCAGCCCCGCTGCGCCCGGCGGGTTCGGTGAGCTCATGCTCGTACAGGACACGTTCGCCCGCGTCGTCCCCGACGACGTGGACGTCGATCACGCGGCGCTGGCCGACGCGTTCGCGGTCGGCGAGTACTACGTGCGCAACTCCGGCATCAGCAGCGACGGCTCGGTGATCCCCGTCGTGGTCGGGGGTGGTGCCATCGGTCTGTCCGCCGTCGCCGCCCTCGCGCGGCGCGGCATCACACCGATCGTCGTGGCCGACTTCAACGAGGGCCGCCTCGCCACCGCTCGGGATCTCGGCGCCACCCACACCGTCGACCCGCGTGAGCGTTCGCCCTACGACGTGTGGAAGGAGCTCGCCCTCGGCGGGCGGGCGGCGCCGAGCCTGGTGGAGCTCAACCACGGCGGCGCCGACCCGATCCCGGGTTGCTACGTGTACGAATTCGTCGGTCACCCGGGCGTGCTCGACGGCATCGTCGGGGCCTGCCCGCCCGACACCCGGATCTTCACCGCCGGCGGCGCGCCCGAGGGCGACCACATCTCGTCGGCCACCGCGAAGAAGAAGGGCATCGTGATCCACTTCGGCGGCGGGCCCAAGCACGAGGACTGGTATGGCACCCTCGCCGCGGTCGTCGCCGGCGAGCTCGACCCCAGCCCGGTGATCGGCATGACCGTCGACCTCGACGGCGTGCCCGCGGCGATCGACCTCGCCCGGAAGGCCGATGGGCCGGCGCGCATCATGATCCACCCGTTCGGTGACGTCCGATGACCGACACGGCCGGCAGCGGCGCCGTCGTGGGCATGGTGGGCCTCGGTGAGATGGGCATGCCGATGGTCACCCGGATGCGCGCCGCCGGCCTCGAAGTGCGATTCTTCGCGCGTCGGCCCGACGTGATCGACGAGGCGAGTGCGCTGGGTGCCGTGGCGGAGCCGTCGGTGGCAGCGCTCGCGCGATCTGCCGACGTCGCCATCGTGTGCGTGTACAGCGACGACCAGGTGCGCGAGGTCGCGCTCGGTGCCGAGGGCATCGTCGAACACCTGCGGCCGGGCGCCGTGCTCTGCAACCACACCACTGGTCGCCCGTCCACCGGTCGGGCGTTGCTCGCCGCCGCCACCGCGCGCGGCGTCGACATGCTCGACTGCGCGCTCAGCGGAGGACCGGCCGACATCCTCGCCGGCAACCTCACACTCCTGATCGGCGGCGACCCAGCCGCGATCGAGCGGGTCACGCCGGTGCTCGCCAGCTACAGCTCGCCCATCCTCCACGTCGGCGAGGTCGGGGACGGCCAGAAGGTGAAGCTGCTCAACAACGCGCTCTTCGGCGCGCAGGTCGCGCTCGCGGTGCAGATCGAGCGCACCGCGCAGGAGCTGGGCATGGAGCCCGAGTTGGTGCTGCCCGCGATCCACGAGTGCAGCGGTGACAGCTACGCGCTCGGCGCCGCGCTGGGCCTCGGCTCTGCGTCCCGCCTCGTCGAGCTCGCCGGACGCTTCGTGCGCAAGGACGTCGCGGTGTGCGTGGAGGTTGCCGAGGAGCTCGGCGCCGACCTCGGCTCCGTGCTCACGGTCGCGCAGGAAGTCTGAACTCCCACCACGAATCTCGGCCATCGATCCAGGGGGACCAATGAGCGACCACGCCGCGTTGAAGGACCTGCTCGACAAGCGGGCGATCGAGGAGCAGATCTACAACTACGGGCGTTCCATGGACCGGCTCGACCGCGAGCTCGGCTATCGGGTGTTCTGGCCCGAGGCAGTCGCCGACTATCACGAGCAGATGTACGTCGGCACCGGCACCGGCTTCGTCGACATGTGCATGGACGCACACCTCGGCTTCAGCGCGCACTCGCACCAGTTCACCAACATCCTCATCACGATCGACGGCGAGACCGCGCGCAGCGAGACCTACGGTGACGTCACGTTGCGGATGATCGGCGACGACGGCGTGCCGATCGACAGCCGCAATCTCGGCCGCTACGTCGATCGCTGGGAGCGCCGCAACGGCGAGTGGCGAATCATCCACCGGCAGTACCTGCACGACTTCGACCAGAGCGGTCCGAACCACGGCAACTTCATGACGACCGGCCGGCGTGACCCACAGGATGCCAGCTACTTCCCCGCAGCAACGGAGCACTGACATGACCGATGTCGCAGCACTCGAAGCGCGCCTCGCCTCGCTCGAGGCGCGCGTGAACGCGCTGGAGGACCATGAGGAGATCGCCCAGCTGATCGCGAGCTACGGGCCCGCGGTCGACAGCGGCGCCGCCGACGCGGCCGCGAACCTCTGGGAGGCCGACGGCGTCTTCGACGTGGGCGGCCACTTCACCATGAACGGTCACGCCGACATCGCCGCCATGGTGCTGGGCGAGGGGCATCAGAGCCTGATCCACAACGGTTGCGGGCACGTGCTCACCGCACCCCGGATCCGGCTCGACGGTGACGAGGCCGTTGCGTGGAACTACGCGTTCAACATCCGGTGGGACGCGCCGAACGAGCGCTTCTGGATCGCCCGGCTCTCGGCCAACGAATGGCAGTGCCGGCGCGGGCCCGACGGCTGGCACGTCGCGCGCCGAACCAACATCAACCTCGACGGCGCCGAGCAGCCGCGTGAGCTGCTGCGACACAGCACCGTCGGCTGACCGGGAGGTCCAGCCATGGACAAGATCGTCTTCCTGTTCGGTCGCAAGGCTCCGCAGACCCACGCCGAGTTCGCCGAGCACTACCTCCACCATCACGCGCCACTCGGGCTGGAGGTCGCCGTGCAGATGGACGGCTACACCGTGAACCTCGTGCCCGACGAGGCAGCCGCCATCGACGCCGTCACCGAGACGTGGACCCCGAGCATCGACGCCTTCATGGACCCGCAGCGCGCGTTCGCCAACGAGGCCGACATGGTCGAGCTCATGACCGACGACGCGTCGTTCATCGGCACCACGCAGCCGTACGTGGTGGCCGAGGAACTCTCGGTGGGTGCATGGCCCGACGGGCCGACGCGCGTGCGCACGCCGGGGATGAAGCGCATCTCGTTGCACCCGACCGATGCCACAGTGCCGTCCGCGGACCGAGTCGACGGACCGCAGCGCGTCGTGCGCAACCGGGTGCTGCAGGCCCTCGCGCCCGACGCACCCGAGCTCGCGGTGATCCTGCTCGAGTGGGCGGAGTCGGTCGACGCGCTCACGCCGCTCGACTCGTCGAGCGTCGTCAGCTACCTGGTGGAGGAGCACGTGCAGCGCCAGCCGTCCGAGCGGGCGACCGGATGACGAGCCCGTGACGGTGGGCGCACTCGATGGCAGGGTCGCGATCGTGACCGGCGGCGGGCGTGGCGTCGGTCGCGGCATCGCACTCGCGCTCGCGGGCGCCGGCGCCGCAGTGGTCGTGTGCGGCCGCACCGCCGAGCCCCTCGACGAGACGGTGCGCGAGGTCGAGGCGCGCGGTGGCCGAGCCGCGTCGATCGTGACCGACGTGACCGCCACGGACGACGTCGACGCGTGTCTCGCGCTCACGGTCGATCGCTTCGGAGGCGTGGACATCCTCGTCAACAACGCGACGCTCGTGCCGCACGGCTCGCTGCTCGAGATCTCGGAGCAGCTGGTCAACGACGCGTGGGCGGCGGGTCCGGTCGCCGCGTGGCGCTTCATGGTGCGCTGCCATCCCCACATGAGGGCGCGGGGCGGTGGAGCGATCGTGAACGTGTCGTCAGGGGCGGCGATCACGCCCAACGTGCCCGAGCGCGGCACCTACGCCGCGATCAAGGCGGCGCTGGGCGCCTACTCGCGCGCCGCGGCGATGGAGTGGGCCGCCGACGGCATCCGCGTGAACGCGATCATGCCCGTCGCGCTCACCGACGCGTTCACCGCGTTCCTGGAGCACGATCCCGACGCCGGGGCCGCCGTGGTGGCGGGCATCCCGCTCGGGCGCATCGGCGATCCCGAGCGCGACATCGGGCGCGCAGTGGTGTTCCTGTGCAGTGACGACGCGGCGTATCTCACCGGCGCGACCCTCCCGCTCGACGGCGGCCTCGCGTACCTTCGGTAGCCGAGCGCGCGCTCGACACACCGACGATTGCCGTCCCGAGTGCGGCGAAGGAGGACCATGCAGGTGGAGATGTTCGAGCCGGGCAGCGTCGCGATCGTCACCGGAGCTGGCCCGGGCATGGGGCGCGCGATCGCGCTCGGGTTCGCGGCGGAGGGCGTCGACGTGGTGATCGCGGCGCGGCGCAAGGAGCGGCTCGACGCGGTCGCCGCCGACGTGCGCGCACTCGGGCGCGAGCCGCTCGTGGTCACCGCGGATCTGTCGGAGCGCGACGACTGCCACGCGGTGGTGGAGCAGGCGGTCGCGCACTTCGGTCGCCTCGACCACCTGGTGCAGAACGGTCACCACGCCGGTGACTGGGTGCGCGTCGCCGACGCCGATCCCGACAGCTGGAAGAACATCTTCGACGTCAACTTCTTCGGCGCGATGCACCTGATCCAGGCTGCCGCGCCGGTGATGCACGACCCGGGTTCGATCGTGCTGGTGAACTCGGGAGCCGCGCTGCGCAACCCGCCGACGATGGGCGCCTACTCGGCGTCGAAGTCGGCGTTGGCGAGCCTGGTGCGGACCGCCGCGCTCGAGCTCGGCCCCCGCATCCGCGTGAACGGCGTGTACCTCGGTCCGGTCACGGGGGAGAGTCTCGACACCGGTGCCGCGTCCACCGCGGCGGCCACGGGTGTGACGGAGGAGGAGTTCTTCCGCCAGCGGGCCCAGGAATTGCCGATCCGGCACATCCCCACGCCGGAGGAGTGCGCCGGATCGGTGCTGTTCTTCGCGTCCCGTCTCGCCGCGCCGGTGACCGGGCAGCACCTCTCGGTGAACGGCGGTCAGTGGGTCACGTGATCACTTCACCGTGAACGTGGTGTGCATCCCGTCGGCGTAGTGGTGGTCGGTCACCCCGCCGCTCGTCTCCGTGATGTTGCAGAAGAGCACGTAGGTGCCGGGGGTGAGCGTCGTGTCGAGCGTGGCCCTGTCGCCCCGCTCCAGGTCCTCGAGCTCGCCGATGCGGTCGGCGTCGGGGATCTGCGACTCGTCGACGCTGCCGTCGGCCCGCAACGGCAGGTTGCCGTCGGCGGTCCTCGCCACGACGAACTCGTGCGTCATGGATCCCTTGTTGGTCACCGCGAAGTCGATCGTGCCGGCCGGTGTCGATCCTGGCTTCGCCTTCACCACGAACTCGTTGAGCGTCACCTTCACCGGAGTGGCCTTGGTCGCGCGCGACCTGGTCGCGCCTGCGGCGCCGGTGACCAGGAGCACGCCCTTCTCGCGGTCGCCGTTGGAGCAGTACATCGTGTACTTCCCGGCCTCGAGGTCGATCGAGAACGCCCCCGACAGCCCTGCGACGATGTTCTCCTTCTCACCGACGACCTTCTTGCCGTCGAGCACCTCGAACTCCGTGACCTCCGAGCTGTCGACGTTCGCGATCTCGAACTTCGTGTCGCCGGCGGGCACGGTGATCTTGGCGGGGCAGCCCTTGTCGGTGAGCTCGATCTCGACCTCCTTGGTGGCCGCGCCCGCGGCCACGGCGAACACCGCGACCACCAGGACGACCACCGCGGTGCCCGCGACGGCGCGCGTGACGGTCTTGCTCGCCTCGGCCATACGCGGCTTCGGCCTCGGCGGGCGCAGCACCACGATGGTCATCGGGACCGCGTAGAGGAGCCACGCCAGCGCCTCACCCCAGGTGGGCTCGGGCTGGATGCCGAACATCCCGTTGAAGACCGCATAGCGCACGCTGCCCGGCTTCACGACGACGGAGAGGTCGGCGGCCTGGCCGAGCATCGAGTTCCACCAGCCGGCCTCGTGCGCGGTGTGGACCGCGTTCGAGAGGAGACCGGCGGCCACCACCACGAGCACCAGGCCCGTGAACTTGAAGAACTTCGCGAGGTTGATCTTCACGCCGCCGCGGTAGATCAGGTACCCGATCACCACGGCCACCGCGATGCCGAGCAGCGCGCCGATCCCGGCGGCCTGCGGGTCCTTGGCGTCGTTGAAGACGGCCACGAGGAACACCGCGGTCTCGAACCCCTCGCGGATGACCGCGAGGAACGCCATCGCCACCAGCGCGGCAGTCGAGCCGGTGGCGAGCGCGGCGCCGGCGCGCGAGCGGAGGTCGCCCTTCAGGTTCGCGGCGTGCTTGCGCATCCAGAGGATCATCCAGGTGACCATGCCGACCGCGACCAGGGCCACCAACGTCTCGAGCTGCTCCTGTTCCTTCTGGGGCAGCTCCTGCGAGGCGACGCGCAGGCCGATGCC
>Ga0075017_100000116_pt1 | contig 34766 bp, 39 predicted proteins | sample AleBraG_ABR_2012_FD_71475 | JGI IMG/M metagenome (GOLD analysis project Ga0075017, IMG submission 71475) | Freshwater sediment microbial communities in response to fracking from Pennsylvania, USA - Alex Branch Run_MetaG_ABR_2012 | ecosystem: Environmental > Aquatic > Freshwater > Creek >... | reverse complement strand
GGACTAAATGGCTGCGGTCACCCAAGATCGCCTCAATTACAATCCATGGCGGATTCGCTGGCGTGAGCGAGTTGCTTATCAGCGATTTCAGCACCGAAAGTGACTGCAAGCCGCTAAGAGTGAGACCGGGCATACTCAGCACGCCGGTTAGCGTGCTGATGAACGCGCAAGGTTCCGGTTGAATCTGCCGCAATCAGCCCAGAACATGAGGGAGGGGAAAGCGCCAAACAAAAGATGCGAGACTGGAAACCATGGATCGGCAGAACCCCTGGCCCGGCGTGCTTCTGCGCGTCGGCGTCTTTGCGCTGTTGTCGATTTTCGGCTACTTTCTCTTTCCGCAATTGATGCTCTTGGTGGCGGCCCCAGTCTTGGTGATCGCAGCGCTGGGAACGTTTGCGGCGGCGGCGGTGGCCAATGCGCTGGCGCTACGCATCTATGAACGCGGCCAATTGTCCGACGTGGGCCTAGGCTGGACGGCCGCCGCGCGCCGCAATCTCAGTTTGGGTCTGCTCGGTGGGTTGCTCGCCGCTGTGTTGGTGGTGGCGGTTCCCATGATTTTCCGCGGCGGCGAATGGCAGCACGTGCCGGGCGAAAGCATGCATTGGAGCAGTCTGCTGTTTCTTTCCGTGGTCCTGTTATTCGGCGCCATTGGTGAAGAGCTGCTGTTTCGCGGCTATGGCTTTCAGATTTTGGTGCGGGCCATCGGGCCGTTTGCCACCATTCTGCCGGTGAGTGTGCTGTTTGGGTTCGCCCATGCCGAGAACCTGAGCTTCGGAACCCTTCCCTTTCTCAACACGGTGCTGTGGGGAGTCCTGCTGGGATACGCCTTCATCCGCAGCGGCGATCTCTGGCTGCCCATCGGTCTGCATTTCGGCTGGAACTGGGCGCTGCCGCTTTTGGGCGTAAATCTGAGCGGGTTTACAATGAGTGTAACCGGGTACACGATGCATTGGAGCCTCGGGGTGCTCTGGACCGGAGGCAATTATGGTCCTGAAGGCGGATTATTCACCACCGCGATGGTCGGCGTTCTCTTCTACTATCTCCACAAAGCGCCCATTCAGCACCAGGCTGCGTTTCTGCTGCGGGACCGCGCTAGCGATCTTGACACTGCCGATATTGCTTAATGCAGCCGGCAAGAAGCTGACGGAGGAAGATCGCATCGAGCTGCTGCGCGGCCTGGGATCGGAGTTCGCCATCGTAAAAGCCTTTCTTCCGCGCTCGCAGAGACCGTTGCCTTTCCCGAGCGACGGCAACTACGACAAAGAGAAATGGCAGGAGATGGGCAAAGCCATGGGCGCGGCAGCGCGTGTCGGAGATCAGGTGCAAATCACGCGAGTGGAGATTGAACCCAACCGTCTCGTCCTCGATATCAACGGTGGATTGCGAGGGAAGCGGGGCAGTTGGAAGGATCACGTTTCGATCGGCATGAGCGGGCCTGTGTCCACATCCACGCGTGTGGATCAACCCCAGAACGGCACATCCGTGGCCGGCACAACCATCGAAATCATCTTTCCGGAAGGCGTGCCCGGATTAAAAGCCGACGACGTGAAGAGAATTCTCAAACCGGTGCTGGAGTTCGACAAGGAGTCGGCCACCGAAAACTACGTGGAAACGCTGCCGGAGCCGGTGCAGCAAGCGATCAAGGCGAAGAAAGTCATTGTGGGCATGGACCGCGACCAGGTCCTGCTGGCCATGGGGAAACCAAGGCACAAGGAGCGTTCCGTCAAGGACGGCAGCGAGCTGGAAGACTGGGTCTATGGAGACCCGCCTGGCAAGGTGACGTTTGTGACCTTTGAGAACTCAAAAGTGTCAAAGGTCAAAGAAGCTTACGCCGATATTGGGGGTTCCACGGCGACACCTCTGCCACCGCGCTGAAAATCCTTGAGCACAGGCTAGCCAGAAACCCAATTCGCTAAGGCCTCGCGAAATGAGCCAAAGGCGGATAGGTCGGACTCGAGCCCGCAGTGTTTCCATCCGCGGCGGGAGCCCGGTTTGACTAGGCCGGAAAGAAGCCGCGCAACGTCGAATAGAACGACTGGATGAAGTTAACTCCAGTCTGATAGGCGGCCTGCTCATCCTGCGGGTTTTTAAAGCCTACAACGATGCGGACCAGCGCGGTATCTGTATGGTTGTAGCGGAGGGCGTCCGCAACCGAGTACGCCGCTGCTTTGTACTCGCTGGCCACCACGCGATCGCGCGATTGATACCAGTAGAGCACCATGGCGCGCTCTTCGCCTTTGGAAACCACGTAACGATTCACTTCAATCGGTTTGACCACACCGGCCACCGTGACTGGCACGGTATCGGAAACGGTCCAGATCCACCCTGAACCCGGCAAGCAGTTTTTGGGCGAATGGGGCGTCTGCCCGGCGCGTTGCGACCGGAAATAGGCTACAAAGAGGCTGGCCAGTTGATTGCTTTGTACGTTGCCGTAAAATCGCGTCAAGTAGTCGTCGGCGCGCAGAACCTCTTTTACTTCGTCCTCGACCACGCCGTTCTGGACCATCCGCCACTCGCCGATGTGAGCCGGAAAGCGCTCCAACGGCCGCACCAGCGGAATGTTCTCGGAGCCACGCGAAAAACCGTAGAAGACGGAGGCCTGCGCAATCAACAGGATCGTCAGGATCAAAGCGGGAGGACGTTTGAGAAAACTAAGCGGCTGCATGGCGTTGTCGTGACTGATAGATTTTGTTGACGAGCTGGTGGAAGGCGACGAGCAAGACCACGGCCACAATGAAAAGCACGAACCCTTCCAACTCGTGGAATAAGCCTTGGGCCAGGTCGACTCGATATTCGCTGACCATTCCGGTCAGCGTCACGCGAGCTGCGTTGGCCGCAATCGCCACCGGGATGGTGGCCGCCAACAACAGCCAACGCATCCAGGGTTTGGAATCGAAAAAATACCCATAAACCAGCGCCAAAAATGTGAGCGAAAGCAGCGAGCGAATCCCGCTGCAGGCTTCCACTACCGACAGCCGTTGGCTGGCGAGCTCAAGCACGTTGCCGTCACGCAAAACCGGAATGCCGACCAGGGCCAAAACGTGCTCGGCTACGGTGGAAGCAAACAATTGCAACGGAAGCGTAATGCGGGCGTAGATGATGGACGGGATCGGGATCATGAACACCAGCAGGAACAGCGGAAATGCAACGACGCGCATCACCGGCTTGCCGCCCAGGAAGTAAACGACGCCGAAGAGAGAAATGAGAAAAGCGACGCGCGCTACAAAAATTTGGGCTCCCAGCGTGCCCACCACCATCAACACCGCGCCAATGACGATCGCCGATAGACCCCAATAGCTGGGCTGAGGGCGCACCGCCGCCAGCTCTGCCCTCCGCTGCCACAAAATGTAGCCGGAGACCAGGGGGACAAAGAAGCCATGTCCCATGTCTCCATCCGTCCACCAGTTATGGATCAGTGCCTTGAGAACCGGCACGTAGCAGATGAGCAGCAGCGCCGCAAACCACGCCATGGCGGCCCAGGGCAGCGCAGGCGCTGGGCTACCCGCATCCACAGGCTCTTCGGAGATTGTTTTGGCGTACGATGCCATCGTGCTAAAGGCGCTCAACTGACAAGCAGTCCAAGATTCGGGATTACAATAGTAACCGAGGCTGCCTTGCGTTCGTTTGTACTTCTGATTGTAGCATCGCATCTATTGTTGGCGCAGCCCGCCATATTCCCGTTAAAAAATATCCGGCCCGGCCAAACCGGCATTGGAAAGACTATCTTCTCCGGCGCAAAAGTAGAAGAGTTTCAGGTGGAAGTGCTGGGGGTGCTGGAAAACCTGGGCCCCAAGCAATCCATCATCCTGGCTAGACTGTCGGGAGGCCCGCTCGACAAGACTGGCGTGATGCAGGGCATGAGCGGCAGCCCAGTGTACATTGACGGCAAACTGGTGGGCGCCGTGGCCCTGGCGTTTCCGTTTTCCAAAGACTCCATCGCCGGCATCCGCCCCATTGAAGAGATGCTTGCGATCAATGAAACCCGGCGCACGGCGCCGGCGGTTGCGTCATTAGCGCCGGTGGCTCGACTCACTCAGTTGGCGCCCAAGGCTTCTCAATGGGCTGGTGGGTTAGCGGAAATCGCGACCCCGCTCTCGTTTGCCGGATTCACGCAGGCCACGCTGGACTATTTCTCTCCCGAGTTGCGAAAACTTGGCCTGGAGCCCGTGCAAGGCGTTTCCAGCGGAGGCCAACTGCCCGCCAGGATGGGCAACTCCGCTTCGCTGCAGCCGGGCCAGATGATCACTGTCCAGTTGCTGTCCGGCGATTGGAGCATTGGCGCGGACGGCACAGTGACGGCGATCGACGGCAACAAAGTCTACGCCTTTGGGCACCGCTTTTTGTCCGTCGGCAACACCGAGCTTCCATTTGCGCGCGCCAATGTCGTTGCGCTCCTTCCCAACTTGCAATCGTCCTTCAAGATCTCCACGGCCAAGGAATGGATGGGCACCATCACGCAGGATCGCAGCACCAGCATTTACGGCGAACTCGGCCGCGAGGCTTCCACCATTCCGCTGAACATATCGCTCGACAACCACTCCCGCGCGCCTTTTGTCTATCACACCAAGATGGTGAACGACCGGGTGCTGTCGCCGCTGCTGGTCCAGATGGTGGTGTTCTCTGTGATTGACGCAACCGAACGCGGGTTAGGCATGGGCAGCTTCACGGTGAAAGGCGAGGCGCGTTTTGAGGACGGCCTGCCCCCGGTGCGCTTTGACAATATGTACGCCGGCGATTTCAATGTTCCGCTGCAAGTCTCGCTGGGAATCTCCGCTCCCCTGGCCTACGCGCTCGGAACCAACTTTGACGCGCTCAAGGTGAAGAGCATCGATCTTTCAATTGACGCCAGTGAGAAGCGCCACGTGTTCCAGATCGACCAGGTAACGGCCTCGCCGCGCGAAGTGCATCCCGGAGAGACGGTGGAAATCGTCACAACATTTTCCGGAGAGAACGGAGCGGAGATGATGAAGTCCGTGCAATATCGGGTCCCCGTGGGCCTGCAAACCGGGCCGCTGTTCTTCACCGTAGCGGACGCCTCTTCCACCAACGTTCTGGACTATCAGCAACTGCTTGCGGGGCAGCCGAAGTCGCCCAGTCAAGTGCTCTCGTTCCTCAATGGGCTGCGGCCCAACACGGATGCCTATGTGCGCGTATGGCGCGCCGATCCGAGTTTCCAATCGCAGGGCGCCGATCTGCCCGATCCGCCGGCATCGGTGGCATTGATTTTTGGAAGAGCCCAGGCGGCTCAACTGGTTGTGCCCATGGCCCGAGGTTCCAGACTCGCCGAGATCGACATCCATACCGGCGACGCAGTGGTGGCGGGAACCAAAACCATCCAAGTGGACGTGAAGGAATGATGCGCACTGCGGTTCTCCTGGTCGTAACGGCGGGCGTGCTTTCGGCTTCGACCAGCACGGCCTGGGAGATGAACACCTACTCCGACCTCGCGCGCGGCCGCTTTACGGGCGTCTCACTGGACCGCGATGGACGGCTGGCGCTGGCCCCCAGGCTGGACACTGTTTTCTCCACTGGCCAGCCGGTGATCTGGAGCGTGGCGCAAGCTCCGGACGGGTCCATTTATCTGGGTACTGGTCATCGTGGGCGCTTGTATCGGATCGCGCCGTCGGGCGACAGCAGCTTGATCTGGACATCCGATCAGGCCGAGATCTTCGCCGTCACGGTGGACCTGCAAGGCGCGGTGTACGCCGGAACCGCCCCGGACGGCAAAGTCTATCGCATCGAAAACGGCCAGGCTAAAGAGGTGTTTGCTCCTAAAGCGAAATACATCTGGTCGCTTGCCGCCGATGCCAATGGCGATCTTTTCGTCGGCACCGGTGAGCCGGGAAATGTCTACCGCGTCGCCAAGAATGGGGTCGGTGAGCTCTACTACGACAGCGGCCAGGCGCACATTACCGCGCTGGCGATCGACAGCAAAGGACAAGTGCTGGCCGGCTCCGAGCCCAACGGAATCCTCTATCGCATCGCCGCCAAAGACAAAGCGTCTGTGCTCTATGATTCCACCCTTCCGGAGATTCGCTCTATTGTTCCCATGCCGGATGGAACCATCTATGCCGCGGCGCTGGGCGGCTCGCTGGCCAACCACGCCGGGCCGTTGACCAACGCGTTGACCAGCTTGGGGAGCGTGATCGTAACTGCGCCTGCGACCTCGATCACGGTCACCGATTCGCAAGCGGGACCGGATTTGAAGCCGAAGCCGGATACTTCCAAGGCCACCGTCGCATCCCAAACGCCGGCTACGGCTACCACCGCGCTGACCGAATTGTCCGGCGTGGAGAAATCGGCGCTCTACCGGATTAACCCGGACCTGACGGTGGAAACTTTGTGGTCGTCCAAGGATGAGAATGCTTATAGCCTGGCGGTGCAGCCGGATGGCGTGGTTTTGCTATCGACGGATGGCCAGGGTCGCGTCTATCGTCTGACCAGCGACCGCAAACTGGCGCTGCTGGTGCAGACCAATGAAGGCGAGGCCACCCGCCTGCTGGCAAGCAGCAAAGGCCTGCTGGCAGCCACTGCGGACATGGGCAAGCTATACCGGCTGGAAGAGGCGACCACCCCCAGCGGTACTTATGAGTCTCCCGTGCATGATTCCAATTCGGTGGCGCGCTGGGGACGCATCACCTGGAGAAGCTCCGGCGGCGCAGTCAAGTTGGAAACGCGGACCGGCAACTCCACGCGGCCGGACAACACCTGGAGCGACTGGGAACCGCCCGTCAACGATCGGGTGAAGAGTCCCAATGCCCGCTACATCCAATGGCGCGCCACACTTTCCGGAACCGGCGCCGCGCTCGAGAACATCTCCATCGCCTACCTGCCGCAAAACAATCCGCCGGTGGTGCGCAGCGTTAGCGTGACTTCCCAAGCCGGCAGCACCGCGGCTCAGAAGACCGCCGCGACGGCTTCCAATTCCGCAGCCTACAGCATCACCGTCACCGATGGCGCCGAAGCTCCAGTCACCTCTTCCGGCACTCCCTCGCAAACCGTTTCGCGCACCGGCGGTTCGCAGATTCTGGTTTCATGGCAGGCCGACGATCCCGACGGCGACAAGCTGACCTACGCGCTGTATTTCCGCGGCGAAGAAGAGCAGCAGTGGAAGCTGCTGCGCGCCAATATGGCCGAGAACTCTCTCCTACTGGATGGTGACATCTTCGCCGACGGCCGCTACTATTTCCGCGTGGTGGCCTCCGACCGGCCCTCCAACGCTCGCGAGTCCGCCAAGGAAGCCGAACAGACTTCCGCCCCCGTCCTGATCGACAACACGCCACCGGTACTCAAGATCTCCGCTCCGCGCCGCACCGACCGCCATGTCGAGGTAGAGGTGGAAGCCGAGGATGCGACTTCACCGTTGCGCCGTTGCGAGTATTCCCTGGACGCCGGACCGTGGATGCCGGTGGAAGCAGTGGATGGAGTGACCGATGGCCCACACGAGAATTTCCATATTGTGCTGGATGGCGTGCGGCCCGGTGAGCATCTGCTAGTGGTGCGGGTGTTCGACAGCGGCGGCAACGCGGGCTTGGGAAAGACTGTGCTTCGCTAAGACGGCATCGGCTGCCTGCAGTGCCAACTTGGCTGGATCCAAATCAGTTCGGTTGCACAGCACAATGATCGTGACACCTTCCTGGGGAAACCGTTCGATCGCTGTGCCAAATCCAACCGTACTGCCGTAATGCCACATGCGCTGATGGCCCTTATAAGGATCAAGAAACCATCCGAACCCATACGCCACCGGCTGGCCCGGATCGAGATTTTCGTCGCCCGGCTCGAGAGGCCAGCGAGGCATGGACCCGTCAGCAAGTTTCGCCGGAGTTAACGCCGCTCGCATTTCGCGCCGGCTCAGCAACAAGTTTCTTTGTAAAGCCTGATCCCACTTACGCAAGTCCTCAAGGTTGGAATAGACGCCGCCATCGCCCAATGTCGCTGAAGTGGAGCTTTGGTCCGTTTCTGTAAGCCCCGTGTGTCCAAATGCACGGTCCGGCACGACGTTCTCGGCGCTCACATACGCCAGCGTGTGCTGCATACCCAGCCGCGCGAAAATGCGATCATGCAAGAAACGCTCGAATGGCACGCCCGACACTTTCGCAACCATTAGCCCCAGAACCACGTAGCCCGAATTGCTGTAGGCCCATCGCGTACCGGCCGCGAATTTTCCGCCCGGCTGCCGTTTCAGCAGGTCCAATACTTCGCGGCCCTGAATTTGGTGAGTAGCCGGCCAGCCTTGCCCCATCAGATCTTCGTAGTCCGGCAGTCCGGAAGTGTGGGTGAGCAGGTGGCGTATCGTGATCGTGCGGCCATAACCGGGAAAATCCGGGAAAACGCCGGTTAGCTTCTCGTCATAACGCAGCTTTCCGTCGCGCACCAGAAGCATTATCGCCGTAGCTGTAAACTGTTTCGTCACCGAGGCCAACCGGAAATTCGTCTTCTCATCGATGGGCGACAGTGTACGCAGGTCCCTTACGCCGTAGCCGCGCTCAAAGAGAACCTGTCCGTGTTTGAGCATCAGCACCGCCAAGCCCGGCGATCTGCCGTCGGTGAGCGGCGCGAAGATGGAATCGACGCCGTCGCTGCCTTTAGCGCCGGCAACGCACAATAGTAAACAAATCGTTCTCATTGCCTCACACCGCTAGCTTAAGCATAGGTCGTATGGGAGACCGGCTTCGTTCCGGACCCGTCAGAAGAGACGCGGCATCGAGCTTACGAAATGGAGTGCTTCGTCAGATCAGTTTCAGTTCATGTGCGTCGGTCCGGGCGGTCCGAATATGACTTTCCTCATTAGATTCGTGATCAAATGGTTCACGTTCGAGGTGAAGATCAGCCGTTCTCAAAAGAGACGCTGATTTTGCCTCGGGCTTGGGGCGTCTCATGATCATAGATCGTCTCCGTGACCGATGCTTACCCCATCCGGGGATCCTTCTTCAAGGGTTACCGTGAGGCTGAGACAATAGAACCATGCGCAAGAGAATCGTACAGCGGCACACTGGTCCGTCGGTCACAGAGGAAACCCGTCGCCGATGGCTCGACCTGGAGCAGATCGCCACGGTGGAGGTCACCTCCGAGGATCCCAGCTTCCCAGTCGACTCGGTCTTTGAGGCGGGCAACGGGGAGAAGGGCTGGCGCGCCGCTGAAGACGGAGAACAGTTACTGCGCATTATTTTTGACGAACCCACAACGCTCAGCCGCATCCAACTCCATTTCGTCGAGCCGGACCACGAGCGCACCCAGGAGATCGTGATGCGTTGGTCTCCGGCGCAAGGCGGCCAGTCGCGGGAGGTGGTCCGACAGCAATGGAACTTCAGCCCCTCCGGCGCCACGGCGGAAGTGGAAGACTACGATGTGAACCTGGAGAGCGTGTCCGTTCTGGAACTTTCCATCCGCCCGGATTTGAACGCCGGCAAAGGCAGAGCAACACTCAAGAAGTGGCGCGTGGCATAGGCGCTACCGGGAGGCAGACTATCCGCCGGTGGTTGTTGGGCGTGTGGCGGTGGCGGGCTCATCAGGGCCCAGCACGCGCAAATTGCTATCCACATCCCAACCGCCCTGGGCGAGAACGTCCGGCGACGAAGTAAAGACCACGTGAAATGCATCCGGATCGTCGAGAGCGGGAAGCGGGCGCCCGCGTTCAGGGACCACCAAAGCCAAGTACTTCAACATCGCGTACACGTCCGCTTCTTCGGGAATCTGCAGATCGATGGCCTGAGTGCGGAAGCGCAGCCGGGCGCCCCTTTGATGAATGTTCCAGGCCAGAAAAGCGCAACACTCGATAGCGCGCTCAAACCAGGCATCGTGCGCGGGAGGAACATCCAGGTCCAGAAAGAACACAACCAACTGCTCCTGTTCCCGGGCAAATTCCCGCACTTGCAACGCTCCGGTGTGCGCCGTGGCTTTCCAATCGACGTGCCTAGCGCTCTCCAGCGCCTCATAAGGGCGGATGCGGTAGAAATCGTTGCCTAACCCACGGTAGAAAGAGGCGATTTCTCCCTGCAAACCGACGAGCAGATCTTCGAAACCAGGCTGTGGATCGAGGCACGGATAGACCAGCACGTCCCGCCGAACCAGGACGGTGATGCGCCGCTTGGTGAATCCGAACGGGAAGCTAGTGACAAAGCGAAACGTGTTTTCACTGTAAGATCCGCGGCGGGCGAAGAATAGCTCCACCGGCTCCTCAATCCGCGAGCGGCCCGGAACCACCGGGAAGTAGACCGCTTCAGAAAATCCGCTCTCGCTGGACCCGGAAACATGAATCGAGAACGAAGGCATCCAGCGTTTGATATTGCGAATGGCGATCCGGCCCGCAAATTTGCGGCGGGCTGAGATGTGATCGGGCAGAAGCAGGTCCAGTTCCAGCCCGGCCAGCGACAGCTTGCTGACGAAACCGGCCACCATCAACGTGGCCAGCATCGCGGCCAAAATCAAAAAGAGCAGATTATTGGCGGATGCAATTGCGGCTAGAGCCACCAGAACCGTGGTCATCGTGAACAAGAGTCCCAAACGGGTGACCTGCTGCTTGCCGCCCACGTCGAGTACCGCGTGCAATCGCGCCCAGCGCGGACTCATCTACACCGACTCCAGTTCTTCTTCCAGCAACTGCTTCTGGTAGAGATCGGCGTAATATCCGCCCGCGGCAATCAGATCGTCATGCGAACCTTCCTCCACGATTTCGCCGTGCTCGAGCACGAAGATGCGATCGGCATGGCGAACTGTGGAAACACGGTGCGAAATCAGAATCGTGGTCCGGCCCTGCATCACCGCGGTCAGGCCGTTCAAGATGCGCTCCTCGGTAATGGTGTCGACGCTCGACAGCGCGTCATCCAAAATCAGGATGCGGGGATCGCGAACAATGGCGCGCGCGATGGCCACGCGCTGCTTTTGTCCGCCAGAAAGCGTCAAACCGCGCTCGCCGACCACGGTGTCGTACCCGGCGGGAAATCCAGCGATGTCGGGAGCCAATCCCGCCACTTCCGCAGCCCATTGGATCCGCTCTTGGGGGGCGTCCAGCGCGCCCCAGGCAATGTTCTCCCCCAGCGTGGCGCTGAACAAGAACGTCTCTTGCGGCACAAAACCAACGTGCTTCCGGACCCATTGCGGATCCAATTCCCGCAGATCGGTTCCATCCAGAAACACACTGCCGCGGGTGGGATCGAGCAAACGGGGAATCAGGCTGGCCAACGTGCTCTTGCCGCTGCCGGTGTGGCCGACAATGGCGATGGTAGACCCGGCGCGAATGTGCAAGTTGACCCGGCTCAGCGCATCCCCAGCGTCGTAAGTAACCGCTACGTCGCGAAATTCCACCTCACCTACAAAGTTCTGCGTCTTCTCGCCGCTCAGGGTGGGCTTCTGGTGCATCAGCTCCATGATCCTGGTCCACGAAGCCGTTCCTCGCTGAACCAGGTTGACCACCCAGCCCAGGGCGATCATCGGCCACACCAGCAGGCCCATGTAGGTGTTGAACATAACGAAGCTGCCCAACGAAATCTTGTTCTGGAGCAACTGATATCCGCCGGCGCCCAGCACCAGCAGAAACGTGCAGCCGATCAATCCTTGTACCAGCGGCATAAACACGGCCGAGAGTCGCGCCAGCTTCAGATTCTGCTCGATATACTCCTCATTGAGCACTTCAAACGTCCGCAACTCGGCCGCCTCCTGCGCGTAGGCACGGACCACGCGCATGCCGGAGAGATTCTCCTGGACGCGGCTGCTGATGTCGGAGAACATCTTCTGGATGGCTTCAAAGCGATCGTGAATGCGCCGGCCAAAGTAAATCATCACGCCGGTCACCAGCGGGCCCGGAAGGAGGGCAATCAAGGTCAAACGCCAATCCACGAACAACATCACCGCAATCGCCAGCACCGCGGTCAGCATGGTCTCGGTCCAGTACATAATCCCCGGCCCGAACATCATCCGGACAGCATTGAGATCGTTGGTGGCGCGCGCCATGATGTCTCCGGTCCGGAAGCGCGCGTAGAAATCGGAGGAGAGTCCCACCAGATGCGAGAACAGGTCGTTGCGGAGATCGAACTCAATGTCGCGCGACATGCCAATCAGGATCACCCGCATCCAATATTGGAAGATCCCCTTGAGCAAAGAGACCACTACCAGGCCGGCAGCTAACTCGAATACGATGGCGAGCCGGAAGCCACGGGTGAGCGAGTCGACGCCAAACTTGACAATCAGCGGAACCGCGGCGCCCAGGATGTCTTTCACAATGAGTGCGCCGGTCCCCAGAAACAGACCCCGGCGGTAACGCCATAGATACGGCTTGGCAGTTTGAAATACACCCATCAGCTTCATATGCCAAACCAACTGGTAACGGTCTTTATGGCTTCGTAGAAGAAGGTCTTCCGCCCTTCTCGCGTGTGCCACCAGGAATCGGGTTGAAAGTATATATCGGAGGCGCCCACAACATGCGTCTCCAGACCGGGCGCCATGGTCCGGAAAATCTTGCCGGCGCGCCGGGTATGAAAGTTACTGGTGACCAAATCCACTCGATGAACACCCATTTGCTGCAGGTATGGCAGCAAGGATGCCACCTCCTCGCGGGTTGACCGGGCGCGATTTGGCGCCCGCACAAAATACGTCTGGGGATAACCATGTCCAACCGCAAACGCGATCGCCGGCTCGCATTCATACATGCCATACACTTCGTCGGGACCGCTGATGACGGCCTTGGGAGCCAGTCCCTGCTTCACTAGATCGGCGCCGGCCAGAATGCGCGCACCGCTGAAATCGCCTGCCAGGACGACAACCGCATCCGCCCGCGCGGGCGTGTCGGTACGCACCAGGTATCCGCCCATCCAAGTGAACAGCAGCGGGCTGCCAAAGTACAAAGCCAGTCCAATCGCCACCAGAGTGGCCGCAGCAATCCATGGCCGCTTGCGCGGCTGGTCCCTCAGATACGTTCGGGTCATCACTCCGCGGCTATTTGTCCTCGGAGGAACCCCTTGGATCGAGGTGGCCCACCGCTTTCAGACGCTGGAAGAGACGCTCCACTTCCGCTTCGTCCTCGGGCATCAACAGCGGGTAGCGCGGAGGGGCAATTGCCTTGGGCTCCGCTTTGGGCAGGGAAAGAGGTTCGCCCCAAAACTGGCGATAGGGCACTCCGTCCAGCAGCGCTTCCTTGGAGAAACGGCGCAGGTGGCGCAACAGGCTCTTGCCGGACTCCGCATCGCCCGAATGGACAATCAGGACGTGACTCTTGTCCGCCAGGCTCAGGCGCACGATCAGCGGCAAGTTCGCGCTACGGTCCACGCGGCGGATTTGCGTCCAGAGAACCGAACGGCGGCCAATTTGGAGGTGACTCTCATATACCTCGATGGGGGGCCGACTGGCCAGAAAAAGGAAAAAAAGTGCGCTGATAAAGAACAGTACCGCCGCAATGGCCGCATAGGGCCACGCCAGGGCAACCCAGCCGGAAAAACTGGTAAACGAAAGAGCCGCTAACCCGGCCCAGAGGAACAGGCGTTGGGAACGAAATCGGGCGAGAGGAACCGGCACATCTTCAGCCTACCCCCGACTGCCGCCCGCGTCAATTGCCGTCGAGCGCAATTGCGCTAAACCATGCCATGCGTAGTGAATTCCGCTCCAGAAAGTGGAGGCGATCATGGCCCAAAGAAATGGTCGCGAGGGTAGAGGCCAGCCGTTAGCGGCGCCCATGACCACCAAGGCCGCCAGAATTTGCAACGCCGTGCTCAGCTTGCCCCAAATGCTGGGGGGAAACTGACGGATCGCGGTAAATAAGAAGCCGCACGCTACCATCCCCAGAATCAACAGATCGCGGCCGAACACAACGCCCACCATCCACCAGGGAATTTGCCCGATCCAGCCCAGGCAGATGTACACCACGGCGACCAGGAGTTTGTCGGCTGCCGGATCGAGGTAAGCGCCCAAGCGGGTGATGGAATTCATCCGCCGCGCCAACCGGCCATCAATCCCGTCGGAAAGACCGGCCAGGAAGCAGAGCCAGAGGGCCTGGCTGTAGTCATTCCGTAAAAGGGCCAGCGCGATAAAGGGCGTAAGGACGATGCGCGCCAGCGTGAACAAGTTGGGCAGGACGGCCAAGACCCTACCCTAGCATCTACTTCTGGGAAGAAACCGAAACGTCTCCGTCAATATAAGCCACAAAGTGCGCGCCCTTCTGGGCGGCCACGTCTTTGGGTTTGTCGCCGGGAAAGTCCAACGGATGTTTGAGAGTACTCTGTGACCCGGCCACGGAAGCCGCGCGAATGCGCACTTCTTTGCCGTCGACGGCTTGCACGGCGTTCAGACGGTAAGTAATCTTGCTACTTCCGAATACCTTCTTCTTCTTGCCCTCGACGATCGTTCCCGTGGCTTTGGCGCCATGCGCCAGCACAGTGACGCCGTTAATTGCCAGGGCGGAGTCCACCACAAGATGGACAGTCGAGCCTTCCGCAATATCTACCGGAATATCCTCATCCAAGGACAACCCGAACGGAGTGCCATCGGGAACGGTCACCGTTTTGGCGGCAGCCGGAGTGGCTGGCGTTTTGGACGGCGGCGCGGTGGGAGGGACCGGTACGACCGGAGTGGGCGTGGCCACTTTGTTTGGGGTACCCGGGGATGGGTTGGCGGCCGGCGGTGTGGCTGCTTTGGTGGAATTCGCCGCCGGCTGGCTGTTTGGCTGAGTGGGTGGATTGTTCTGAACGGCGTTGTTCGGAACCGGCTGGCTCGCAGCCGAATCAGAAGCGGGTGAGGGTTTGCTGACATCGACGGGCGCAGATGCGGGCTGGCCACGCATCGCCGTTAGTAACTTCTCTGAGGCGCCGGCCTTGGTCAAGCGAACCAGTTCTGCTGGAGACAGGTTAAAGCTCGCCGGTGCGCCGGCGATGTTGGCCATAATGGCCGACTCGGGAACGTGGGCCTCCAGCATCTTCAACACATCTTCATTGCGAAGAACGGTCGGCTGGACGCTCGCGGCGGTAGAGTTCGCTGGACGCAAGCCAGGGCCCAGGAAAAACCACCAGGCGGCGCCGGCAAACAACACTATTGCCATAACGGCCACTGCCACAATCGGCCAAATGTTTTTGGCGGGTGGAGACTCTTCCTCTTCAATCGGAGGAAACGCGATGCCCGACCGCTGGATGGTTCCCGAATCGGAGGAGTGCTTGAGAGTCAAGAAAACCTGATAGATCTCCGCCGCGCTCTGCCACCGCTCAGCGGGATTCTTTCGCAGACACTGAGCGATTACCTCCTGCACCTCCGTCGGTACGCCGGCCGCCAGTTCGTCGATGGGCCTAGGTTGATCGCGCAGAACCGCTGTGAGCGTACTAACCGTGTTCCCGCGGTCGAACGGACGTTCCCCGGTGGCCATTTCGTAGAGCACGGAACCCAGGGAGAAAATGTCCGACCTGGCGTCAACCGCATGTCCTTCCGCCTGTTCCGGCGACATATACGCCACGGTTCCCAGCAACGTTCCTTCCACTGTTAAGGGACCGGAATCGGCGCGTGTCTCGGAATCGTCGTACATGAGCTCCGACGGCAACTTTGCCAGGCCGAAGTCCAGGATTTTCACCAGTCCGCGCTCGGTCACCATGATGTTTCCGGGCTTCAAATCCCGATGGATGATGCCCGCGCCATGGGCTGCGGTCAAGGCATCGGCTAGTTGGACGCCATAGTGAATCAACTCGTCCACGGGCATTCCACCTGGCGGAATCAGTTCCCGCAGGCTTTTACCCGAGACATACTCCATCACCATCAACTCGCGCCCGTTCTCGAACACCATGTCGTGGATGGTGACAATGTTGGGGTGGTTGAGTGCGGACGCAGCTTGCGCTTCTTGAAGAAAGCGGCGTCTTTGCTCGGGCGTACACACCACATCCACCTTCAGCGCCTTGACGGCGACGATGCGGTTGAGGCGGGTATCCCGCGCGCGATACACCTGACCCATCCCCCCTGAGCCAAGTTTTTCCAGCAGTTCGTACGGTTCGTTCACCAGCATACCGAGTATCACATACAGAAGGTTGTGTTTCAAAGTGGCGGAACGTTACAGTACGTTCTAAGAAGGGGATTTGGCAGGCTCCACTGAACCCCTCGACTATTGCGCGGGGGCCTGCGGACTGTCGCGTGCCCGGCGCTGTCCATTTCTTGGTGCGTGCGTCCCGTTCTCGTGGACACAGAGCCTAAATTGGCAAAAGCCGAATCCTGTTTCGATTGGGGTCCACTGTCACCAGGGCGCCCGCCTCCAAGTGCAAGCTGCTGGCGTTGATGGCGCGAACGACTATTTCACCTATTGCGGTTGGGAGGACGTCCTGGGCCCGAATCTGGACCACACTGGGCTGGCGGGTCTTTCGGCTCGCCAGAAGAGCACCGAAATCGAGATCGTGCGTAAAAACGACCAGTCCGTTCTGACTGGCGTACTCCTCGGAATCCGGAGCGGAAGGGTGGCCGACATTCGACCAGTGAACGCTCTCGAAGCCCCGATCGGCCAAGAACTGAACCCACGATGGGCTCAAGCTCATATCGATCAGCAGTCTCATGCCGCCGGAAGCGGAACTTCGATCTCTTCAACACGCCAAGCTGCATAGGCGAGCGCCTGCCGAATATCTTCTTCTTCGAGGTACGGGTATGCGGCCAGGATCTCAGCGTTGGTACGGCCGGAAGCCACGAGCCCAACCACAGTTCCGACCGTGATGCGCATCCCTCGCACGCACGGCTTGCCGCTCATCACTTCTGGGTTTCGCGTGATCCGGCTAAGCTCCATCCGCTTCATTCTACACTGGCACACGCGGAAAAGGTAAGGCGGACCAACACCCGAGTTTTAGTCTAGCGCTCACGGTTCTGCGCGTTCGCCTGTTGAAGTGCGGGCAACCCAATCGGGAGCGACTACGGCTGAAGTCAACGTCATCTGTCAACCATCTCACCCTCGCGCGAACTATCACCTGGCTTTTGCGCCGATCCCGCTTTCTATTTTCGGGGTTGATAAGCTCTTCGGCCGGAAGATGAATAGCTTCTTCAAGCAAGCTCGCGGCATGCACCTCGATTGCACGGCCAATTGCGCTAGGCTGACGGTATCCGTCCGGCGAATCTCTCGACCGGGTAAACCGGGCAACAGTTCCCGCGCCGTTTTGCGAAGGACAAGATGGCGAGCTTCCAGTGCAAGACATGGCTCTGATTGTGCTCGCCGCCAGTTGACGCCGGAGGAGTCTCCGTGCTCTAAAGATATGGAGTATGAGCGTCAGCCCGCCAGACATCCAGGACCTCGAGGACCAGCTTGACGCGGCCGAGCGGGACGCGGAGACGCTGGTAGCGGGCCTCGACGAACACGCGGGAGGCCGCCGCGATGGTTCGTGGAGCCTGGCGGAATGCCTCGACCATCTGGCAGTTGGAAACCGCGTCTATCTTCAGGCGATGGAGAAACCGGCCGCGCGCGCACGCGAGAAAGGGAGACTTCGGCGCGGCCCGGCAACTCTCGGATACGTGGGTCGTTGGTTCATTCGTCTGCTTAAACCTCCTGTGAGAATGCGTCTCAAGGCGCCGCGGATTATCGAGCCGCGTACCGCCCCGCCACTAGCGGATGCGTTTGAGAGTTTCAGGACCTCCCAGGACGAACTACGCGCTTTCGTTCGCGCCTATGCCGACCTCGATCTGGCTGGCGTACGATTTCCAAACCCCTTCGTGAGTGGCATCCGCTTCAGTCTGGCGACAGGTCTTAACGTCCTAACCGCGCACGAGAGACGGCATCTGTGGCAGGCATGGCGTGTACGCCGGGCCTCGGAGTTCCCCAAGCCGGATCTTACAACTTAATATCCGTCCGGCTGACCTCCTGGCCCGACAAACCCGCCAACAATTCCCGCGCTGTCTTTCGCAGCACCGGATGGCGAACCTCGGGAGCAATCTCGGCGAGCGGAGCCAGCACAAAGCGCCGCAGGTGCATCCGCGGATGGGGCACTTCCAACTGTGCAGTCTGCACCACGAAACGGCCGAACAAAAGTATGTCGATGTCGATGGTGCGGGGGCCTTTCGCAACGGTGCGCTTGCGGCCCAACTCGCGTTCGATTCTCTTCACCAAATGCAGCAATTGCACTGGAAATAGCGTAGTTTCCGACTGCGCTACGAGGTTCAGAAACCAGGCTTGATTGCGTAGTTCCTGCGGCTCGGTTTCGTAAACCGAAGATCGCTTGCCTACGTGCACTCCGGCGGCCTCCAACCGAGCCAAGGCCTGCCGCAGATTCGCTTCCCGGTCGCCGACGTTCGATCCGAGCGAAAGAAACGCTGTTTTCAAAATAGGGTATTCTGCACGCCGCCGCGCAAACGTCCGCGGGGTATCTTGAAATACTCAAACGCGCGGTCCGTCGCCACGCGACCGCGCGGCGTCCGGTCGATAAAGCCCAATTGCATCAAGTAGGGCTCGTAGACTTCTTCAATCGTGTCGGGCTCTTCGTCAATCGACGCGGCGATGGTATTCACGCCGACAGGCCCTCCGCCGTATTTGACCAGCAAAGTCTGCATGATTTTCTGGTCGATTTCATCCAGGCCGTAGCAGTCCACTTCCAACAGATCCAGTGCCGCCGTGGCTACCTCCTGCTCGATATGGCCGGCGGCGCGCACTTGCGCGTAGTCGCGAACGCGCCGTAACAATCGATTGGCGATGCGCGGCGTACCGCGGCTGCGCCGGGCGATCTCGTCCGCGGCGGGCGCATCGATGGTGACCCCCAGCAATTTTGCCGAACGCAGGACGATACGCGCCAGTTCCGGAAAATCGTAATGATTCAGCCGCAGAACCAAGCCGAAGCGGCCACGCAAGGGCGCGCTCACCAAGCCTTGCCGCGTAGTCGCGCCAATCGCCGTGAAGTGCGGAATCGACATCGAGTGCGTGCGCGCGCCTGGGCCTGCGCCGATCAGAATGTCGATGCGAAAGTCCTCCAGCGCCGAGTACAGAATCTCTTCCACATCCGGCATTAGCCGGTGAATCTCATCAATGAAGAAAACCTGCCGCGCCTTGATGTTCGTCAAAACGCCCGTCAAATCGAGCTTCTTTTGCAGAATCGGTCCTGAAGTCTGTTCGTAGGCGACGCCCAGCTCCGAGGCAATAATGTTGGCCAGCGTGGTTTTCCCCAAGCCGGGTGGACCGTACAGCAGCACGTGATCCATGGCTTCGCCGCGTTTGGTGGCGGCTTCAATGGCGATCGCCAGGTTTTCCTTGAGCTTTGGCTGGCCGGTAAAATCGGCCAGTAACTGCGGGCGCAGGGCGGCTTCAAACTGCCGCTCGCCCTCCAGGGGAGCCGAGGAAACAATGCCCTTTTCGCGCATGTGATTCCAGGTTAACGCGCCAGTTCGAGCGCCCGGCGGAAGAGCGGCTCAAAATCATCCGAGGCTAACTCTGTTTTGGCTTTCTTCACCGCCGCTTCCGCAGCGGCGCGGTTGCATCCCAGGTTGACCAGTGCCGAAAGGACGTCCTCTTCCATGGCGCTGAACACCGTGGCAGCCTTGCTCGCCGGGCTGGCCCCGGTGGTGCCGCCGATGCCCTCCAACTTGTCTTTCAGCTCCAGCACCATGCGCTCGGCGGTCTTCTTTCCCACACCGGGGATGCGCACCAACTGGGCCACGTCGCCGCTCCGAATGGCGCTCACCAAAGCGCCTGCGGCCAAACCGGAAAGCACCTTGATCGCCAGTGACGGCCCGATTCCGCTCACCGAAATCAACCTTTCGAAGATCGCTTTCTCTTCGGTCGTGACAAAGCCGAACAATTGAAACGCGTCTTCCCGCACATGGGTATGAATGCGCAGACGCACTTCCGTTCCAGCATCGGGCAAGGCGGAAAACGTGGACACGGGGATGATCACGTCGTAGCCCACGCCCCCCGTCTCCAGGACGACCTGATTCGGATGTTTCTCGAGAAGAGTGCCGCGCAGGTGGCCGATCATCTAAAGGCTCCGGATACTGATGGCGATCACCGTAAGATCGTCAGATTGCTCCGCCCCGGCGGCAAAAGCGTCCACGCCCTTGACCAGAGCTTCAATCACGTCGGTGCCGGTGTAGCGGGATGCAATGCGCATGATGTCCTTATCGTTCCAAAGCTCCTCGGCCGGATTCATTGCCTCACTGACCCCATCGGAGAACGCCACCAGAACGTCACCGGCTTGCAGTTCCACTTCGGCCTGTTCGTAAGTCGCGTTTTCAATCAGCCCGACGGGCATGGAGGAGACTTCCAATTGCCGAGCCTTTCCGCCGCGCACCAGCAAAGGCTGAACCTGCCCCGCATTGACGTAGCGCAGCTTGCGCCGGGCCGGATCGATCCAGCCGCAGAACAGCGTCGAGTATTTATCTTGCGTGGAAGAGTTATACACAGAACGATTCAAATCGGCGATCAACTGAACCAGCGAATCGGGCGGCCGCAGCATCTGCGTACGAAGCGACGCCTGGATGCTGGCCATCAACACGGCTGCGGCGATTCCCTTCCCCGAAACGTCGCCCAGCGTAAACACGAAGGAACCATCCGGCGTGGGAAGGAAATCGTAATAGTCGCCACCCACGAATTTGGCCGGCCGGCAAAACCCCGCATACTCGACGCTCGGCACGGGCGGCAGGTGTTGGGGGAACAGCTTGCTCTGCACATCGCGAGCAATCTCGATTTCCCGGTACAGCATCCGCGCCGCCTCGGCTTCTTTCCTTAGGCGCTGCAGATTGAGGGCAGACGCGGTGTAGGCGCTGGCCAAACCAAGCAGATTGGCATCCGCATCGGAGAATCCATCAGGCTTGTTGAGGATTTGCAGCGCTCCGATAACGTTAGAAGCATTTTCGCTGGAGCGAAGCGGCAGCGTGAGAATCGATTTGGTGACGTAGCCGCTTTGCGCATCCACCTGGCTGTCGAAGCGCGGATCGGCGGCGGCATTGTTAATCAAAATGGGCGCGTTGGCCGCCACGCACGCGCCTACCAGACCGTGGTCCAAGGGGATGCGAATCTGCCCCGACCCCTGCGCCACTTTGGTCCAGAGCTCCCTCGATCGTTCGTCCACCAGCCAGATGCTGCAGCGGTCGGCTCCGGTCAGGTCACGCGCCAACTGCGCGTTCAGTTCCAGTAACCGGTCCAGATCCGCTTCGGCGGCAATCTGACTGGCGTATTGGAAGACAACTCTCGAAATTCGCTCCGCGGAAGTTTCTGGAAGAGAGCCCATGAGTAAGCCTGTAAGAATCGTACATTAGAACATATGTCCCGCCGCCGCTTTTTCGTCGAGCAAGTCCACGCTGGACACGCGCGCATTGAAGGCGAAGAGGCACATCACCTGACGCGTGTCCTCCGCGTCGAGAAGGGGCAGAAGTACGAGATCTCCGACAACGAGTCCATCTATCTGGCGGAGGTAGATGCCGCACACAAGAGTCTGGTGGACTTCGTGATCCTGGAACGCCTGCCCGCGCCCGATCCCACAGTCGCCATTCGCTTGTATGCGGCGCTGGTGCGTTTTGAGCGCTTTGAGTTGATGATCGAGAAAGCCACCGAATTGGGTGTGAGTGCCGTGATCCCGGTGATGGCCGAACGAAGTGAGAAAGGGTTGGAGCAGGCGGTGAGCAAGCGGCTGACCCGCTGGAACCGCATTGCCCGCGAGGCCAGCGAACAATCGCGGCGCCTGCGCTTGCCGCAACTGGAAGAGCCCGTGCGATTCTCGCAGGCGCTCGCCGATGACGCGCACTATCGCTATTTCCTGGATGAAGGTCAAGCGCCGCCCATTCTGTCAGAATTGCCGCGCGAGTTGAATTCAGACGATTCCATCGCCTTGCTGGCCGGCCCGGAAGGCGGCTGGACGGAGCGCGAACGAAGCGCCGCGGGCGACCGCTGGAGTGCAGTCTCCTTGGGCCCGCAAGTTCTGAAAGCCGAGACGGCGGCCTTGGCGGCTCTGGCGATTCTCAATGCCTGGTGCGCTAACACAGGCTGAATCCTGTGCCCATCGGCAACCTCGAGCAAACTCGGATGGGGACACTGCGGGCTCGAGTCTGAACTCCTTCGCTTGGGATCTATCGCAGCAGTGTCCCCCTGGCGCCGGAGGTCCGCTAACCATGCGATCCTAACAGCTTGAATTCTTCCGTTCCGCGCGTCGCCGTCGTCATCCCGTGCTACAACGAGGCCGCCGCAATCGCACAGGTGGTCTCCGGTTTCCGGCACTATCTGCCCGAAGCCGTGATCTACGTCTACGACAACAATTCAAGCGACGAGACCGTCCACATCGCACGCCACGCCGGCGCCATCGTGCGTAGCGAAACCATGCAGGGTAAAGGCAACGTGGTGCGCCGCATGCTCAGCGACGTGGACGCCGACATCTACGTGATGGCGGACGGCGATGGCACGTATGATCCCGCGGACGCACCGGAGATGGTTCGCCTGGTGCAAGAACAGCAGTATGCGATGATCGTCGGCCGCCGGATTTCCCAGGGAGCCGGAACCTACCGCCGCGGCCACGTCTTTGGCAACCGGTTGTTCACACAGGCGGTGGAATGGCTGTTTGGCCGCACGTTCACAGACATCCTCTCTGGCTACCGGGCCCTTTCGCATCCGTTCGTCCGATCCTTCCCGGCCGCCAGTTCCGGCTTCGAAATTGAAACCGAGTTGAGCGTGCATGCGCTGACGCTGCGCCTGCCGGTGGGCGAAATCGAAACGGCGTACAGCATGCGGCCGGAAGGGTCGGAATCCAAGCTCAACACCTATCGCGATGGCTTCCGGATTGTTCGCATGATTCTACGCCTGTTCCGGAGCGAGCGGCCGCAACTCTTTTACTCGCTGATCGGATTCTGGTTGTGGCTGATTGCGCTGGTACTCGCGTATCCACTGTTCATCACGTTCTTGCAGACCGGATTGGTGCCGCGCCTGCCCACCGCGGTTCTGGCTACCGGCATCGCCATTGCGGGCTTGTTGAGCTTCTCCTGCGGTCTAATTCTGGATACCGTGACGCGCGGCCGGCGGGAGGCAAAACTGCTGGCTTATCTGGCGGCAAAAGAGGAGCGTTAGATTGCACCCATCGTCGCGCTGTCCTGCACAACAGCCAAATTCGTTAGAATAAGAAACAACATGAAGTTCCTAGTCGCTATCTACCAGGATGAAGACGGCGCGTATGTCGCCGAGTGTCCTTCTATCCCGGGCTGTGTCAGCCAAGGGCAAACTGAGGCAGATGCGGAGTTGAACATCGCCGATGCGATCCGCCAATGCCTGGCTGTCCGCGCCGAACTCGGCATGCCACCGACCGTGACCACGCGCGAGGTCGAAGTTGTTGTCTGACACCCGCGGTCCCGAAAATGCAAGTTCAGATTGCAACCACTGTCGCGCTGACCGGTTTTGACCCCACCGGAATCAACATGAACAGCGCGCCCTTCTTCCAGCGCCGCTGCTCATTCACCGTCCGTGTGATATTGGCGATGCGGATCACCGCCATGTCGCCGGAGTTCTGATTCAGCACCAGCGCGTATTGGCGGTCTGGCGTGATCGTGACATATCCCGGGCCGGAGCCAACTGGTGTCACCGCTAGCAGCTTGTGTGTCGCGATGTCCAGAATGCTGACGTCTCCCGACTGTGCGTTGGCGACAAACAGGTATCCTTCATCCGGAGCGTCGGGCGATTTTTCCGGCGGATTCAAGGCGACGGAGGCCATCGCGCCGGGAGTATGGCCGGCCAATACCGTTTCCGCGACTTCCGGAGTGTAATAGGGATAAACCACCACGACGCCGTCCATGCCTTCGCCGGTGACAAACAACTGGCCGCCGAGCGGGCTGAAGCACAGATGATCGGGGCGCACGGCGAGCGGTAGATTGACGATCAGACGGCGCGTCGCACACTCGTAGATGGATAACATTCGACCGGTCAGGTCGGCGGCAATCAGTTGGCGCGAGTCGGCTTGAAAGCGCACCGTGCCCACATCCCCATTTAAACGGATCGGCTCGAAGGCGCGCCTCTGCTCGACGTCAAAGAAGCCAAGGGCGCGATTGGGGCCGTAGCTGATGGCCAGCCACTCGCCGTCGGCGGAGAGGTCGAAGTCAACGGGATCGGCGGGCAGCGGCGCGATCCATTCTTCCCGCAGACTCGGCAGCGCCAGCCGAACCAGCCGCCGCGGAGACGTACACAAAACGTACAGCCCCCGATTGTCGAGACGCATCGTCATGGCGGATTTCGCCACCTGCACCTTCCGCAAAAAGGTAAGCGTGTCGGCGCCGATCTCGTGCACGAAGCCGTTTTCCGGCGTCAGGGCGTACACCCGCGAGCCGGTGGACGTGATCGCGGTTGGCGCGCCGTCCACGTGAATGTGACGTGCCACGGCGAACACAGTCAGGTCGACCGCCGCTACCGCTTGCCCCTCTTGATTGGCGATGAAGGCAAATCCGGAAAAGCCACGAGCCTTGGGACGGCGGCAGGCCAAGCTGGCCGCGGCAAATCCGGTGGCCAAAAAAGAACGGCGTGTGAACACGTGCTCTTATTATCGAACGCCGCGCTCTGCACGCAAAGGAATCGCGGCCCATACGATTTCTTTCTTCGGTGGCGAGCATCCCCGCCGCATGCGGCGGCTGAACTCAGGAGGTGCTTGAAGCTAGCGGAACCTGCGCCAGACCTCAACCAACGAAGGGATCGACAATGCGTACGCCGGCGTTCGCGAAATCAGCACGGTTTCGGGTGGCGACCGCCAGACCATGGACGACCGCCGTCGCCGCGATGAGGCTATCCTTGATGGGCATGGCCTTCCCGGTTTTGCGAAGACGCGCCAGCAGTTCGGCCCATTTCAGGCCCGTGTCCGCGTCCCAGGGCAGGCAGTGGAAACGCCCGACCCCCGCGTCGAACCAGCGTTCCAGGGCAGTCCGCTTCCTGCCCGCGGGAAGGATGAGAATCCCGAATCGCAGTTCGCCGAGAATGACGGGATTGACGGCGATGTCTGGCTCATGTGTGCGAAGCCACACTACTACGCGAGGATCGGGCGTTGGTTTCGTCGGCTCGCTCAGAACGTTGGCGTCGACCAGGTACTTCACAGCGCATCCGTCGACTCAGAGTCGATGGGCACGAAAAAGTCCTTCCGCGGACAGGCGAGGAGCCAGTCGATGGCGCCCTCATTGTGCGGAGCCTCACGCCGGACGAGGCGATAGTCCCCGCAGTCCAGACGCTCGACGTCGAACTCCTGCCCCGGTTCGATGCGATCCATCTGCCGGAACTCCGCCGGCAGGACGATCTGGCCTTTGGAGGACACAGTAGTTCTCATGAAGGTAAGATATCGTCTTACTTGCGGTGGTGTCAAGCGCTACTGGCAGGGAATCTCGACCGGTATCAGTGACTGGAGAGCCACGCCGATCAACGCTGGCGAGCGGTGGGCGAGCCACACTCGCTCGGGGAGGAGATGTTAAAGCAGACTCGAGAATTCTTCCACCGTAAGACCGGCCTCTCGAATCAACGCTCGAAGAGTCCCTTTGGCGAGTTCTTTGTGGTTGGGAACAGAGAGGCGTCTGTACGGTGGGTCGCCGTGCCGGAGAATCATGTGGCTGCCGTGCTGCTCATCGAATTCGTAGCCGACCCTTCGGAATGCCTTGACCGCCTCGCTGCCGGAAACCACCGGCAACTTCACCCGCCGGTAACCTCAATAACCTCTTCGAGAATGCCCGGAGGCACCGGGTCGCCATGCTTCTTCAGACTCTTGAGATAACCTTCGATTGCTTCGCGGATGTTTTCGGTCGCTTCGGCGCGCGTTCGGCCCTGGGAAACACAGCCGGGCAAAGTAGGACATGTGGCCACAAACACCCCGTCCTCGTCTGGTTCCAGGTAAACGCGATACCTCATTACCCAGCAGTTTACCAGAGTGGCGAGCACGGCTCCGGAATCCGAGATGGTCACACTCGCCTGGAAACGCCCTACTCAGATGCCGGCATACCAGGCATAACCGGCCTCCGGCGATGCGGAGCCCAGACCCTTGCCGAACCCTTTCAGACTATCGGTGACCGTCAGGCGCGTAATATATTTCACGCTCTTGTACCCGAGTTGCCGGGGGACACGCAGACGAAGCGGACCGCCGTGGCCCGTTGGTAGCTCGCCGCCATTCATGCCGTAGGCTACGAGAGTCTGGGGATGCAATGCATCGGCCATATCGACGCTGTCCCACCAGTCGCTCTGGATCGAGAAGTACACGACATACTTGGCTTGCGGCAGGATCCCCACCGCGTTCAAGACTTGGAATAGCGGCACCCCGGTCCACTCGGCAATAAAAGACCAGCCCTCCTCACAGGCCAGGTGAGTGATCTGGCTGCCCGACGGATAGGTCTTGAGTTCGGCCAGCGAGAACGATGCCGGGTGGGCGACCATGCCGTCGACTGCGAGCCGCCAGTCGGCGAACGCTCCGGCCTGAAGGCGCTGGAAGGCTTCGTCCCGCGGAGGTTCGCCGTTTGCGAAAGGAGCTTTCGAAATCTGGCTGCGAGGGAACTCACGGGCCAATGAGTGGCTCGTCAGCAGCCGCTGGGAAGCATAGGTGAGCGTTTCGCCAGCGCCGTAGATGCCGCCGTGATCGGGCGGGATCAGTCCATACCGGCGCGCAAGTCCGGCGGCCACGGCCAGTCCGGATGCGCCCGCTGTTGCCGCAATTGCGCCGGTGATCCATTTGCGGCGTGAGAGGTTGCTCATGCTTGCTCCTTAAGTGCGCCTGCGCGGCCTGTGATCATGGCTCGCATGCGGTTTCTGAATCCGGCCAGACAAACCATCACGATGTGGACCAGAAGGAAGAGTACAAGAAACACGGAGACAAAGAAATGTATCGTCCGTGCGGATTGCTGGCCGCCGAACACAGTGACGACGGCGGGAAACGCGGAAGCGATGGCGGGAGACATCGCCAGGCCCGTCCAGATCACCAGGGGGAACAGAACGAAGATCACGAATAAGTAGGCGAGCCGCTGAAGTACGTTGTAGGACCAGGCTTCCGCTTCACTCGGTCGCTTGAATCGGAGATGGTTTGCGATTTCGTGCGACAGCGCCCGCCACGAGAGATCGGCCCCGCCCGGTAACAAGTTCTTCCGGAAATGGCGTGTAACCAAGCCATAGACTGCATACAGCAAGCCGGTGAATCCGGCCACCCAGGCAACTTGAAAGTGGAGATACCGGCTCCAGCCATTCTGGTCCGGCAGCACGTACCCGTAGCCGGTCGGCACCGTTGGCCTCGATGCCGGGATCGGCAGAGCGAAAAGGGAGGGCGTCAGTACATTGCCCGTTTCGCCCCAATAGAAGCGCGGGTGAGAGATGAGAATCTCGATTCCGCTGACCAGCAGAGCAAGAAAGCAAACCGTGGTGATCCAGTGGGTGACGCGGACGATGGCAGTATGCCGGGGAGCGCTCTTGCCGGCCGCGACGATGGCGGCTGCGCGACTCGGGAAGACAGCAGAATCGGCCACACGGGGATAATATCATGCGGTCGTGCATTAGCGCTCCAGGCGGGGGAAAACGTCCTCTTACCATCGATCGCCGCGCTCCGCCGCCCTGCCGCCGCTACCGGTACGGATGCCAGTAACCGTATTCGTCGTAGAAACCGTCGCGGTAGCTGTTGTAGTAGGAGCTGCGCCAATGCTCCCGGCGCTCGTGCTCCCGCCACTCGCGCTCGCGGCGTTCGCGCCGTTCCCGCTCCCGCCACTCCTCCCGTTCATGCCGCTCGTGCCGTTCGTTGTAGCCATTGCGATAGCGATAGTCATCCCGATCCTGAGCCGATGCTGTCGGGGCAAAAACCGCCAAAGTCGCAGCCAACGCCAGTCCGGCGATACCTAGTTTCCTAAACATTTCCGCCCTCCTTCGCTCTCTTGGATGTGCGCGAGGCCCGGCGCATTAACAACAAAATCGTAAACCCATCTGCATGAAAACTTGTACACGCGATAGAATCGGAGTCCATGCGAATCCTTCTTTGGCTGTGCGTGATTCTCGGGCTGCTGGGCATTTTTCTGTTCGGCGTGCTACCCGGACAGGTGGAGAGCAATATGAACGGCGTGCTCAACAAGCCGCCCTATGCGGCGTCCGAACGCGCCAAGGCCATTCAGAAGAAGATCGACATTGTCGACCTGCACGGCGATTCCCTGCTCTGGGCGCGCGATCTGCTGGAGCGCGGCACGCGCGGGCACATCGACGTTCCTCGCCTGATAGAAGCCAATGTCACGCTACAAGCATTTAGCGCCGTCACCAAAACGCCACGCGGCATGAATTTTCAAAGCAACACGGATCGGACCGACAATATTCTGCTGCTGGCTTTAGCCGAGCGATGGCCGCCGCGCACCTGGACCAGCCTCACGCAACGCGCCCTCTACATGGCGTCGCGCTTGCATGAGACAGCGGCACGCTCCAACGGAAAGCTGACGGTGATCCGCGCGCCTTCTGACCTCACGAGTTATCTGGAACGCCGCCGCACCCAACCCGGCATCACCGCCGGCCTGCTCACCATCGAGGGAGCACAGGCTCTAGAAGGCAAAGTGGAAAACGTCGATGTGCTCTACGACGCCGGCTTCCGCATGATGTCGCCGTCACACTTCTTCGATACTGAGATGGGCGGATCTTCCGCCGGCGTAGACAAAATCGGTCTCACCGGCAAAGGCCGCGAAATGGTCCAACGCATGGAATCGCGTCACATGCTGGTAGACGTGGCGCATGCCTCACCTAGGACCATTGACGACATCCTGTCCATGGCCACGCGTCCGGTGGTTGCTTCGCACACCGGCGTGAAAGGCACTTGCGACAACGTGCGCAATCTCAGCGACGATCATCTGCGCCGCATCGCTGCTACCGGCGGCATGGTCGGCATCGCGTTCTTTGAATTTGCCGTGTGCGGACCCGACGCCAAGGCCATCGCGCGCGCCATCCGGCACGCCGCGGACGTGGCTGGCATCGATCACGTGGGGCTGGGATCCGATTTCGATGGGGCGATCGCCGAACCATTCGACGTCACCGGCCTCCCTTTGCTCATCGACGCTCTGCTGGAGGCCGGCTTCAGCGAAGACGACATCGCCAAAGTCATGGGCGGCAATGCGATCAAGCTGCTGGCCAGCACGCTGTAAGAAACGTCAAGCAGGCCGCCGCCCGCTGCCCACATACTCAGCCTATGAAGCTCGGCCAAATTCGATGGGGTCTGGCGCTGGCTGGAGCGCTCGGGGCTGAAATCGTCATGGTTGCCGCCGCCATTGTATGGGTGTCGATTTATAGCTGCGTCCTCCATCCTGTCGAATCGCTCGTGTTCTATCGGTAGTACGCTCTAAAGGCGAGCCCATGGGTATCGGTGTTAGTGGGGCTCCTTGTTTTTTGCCTGGCCTGCCGCTGGATCGGTTGGCCCACAGCCCTGTTCGGAATCTACCTGCTTATGGATGTTCCGTTCGCGCTCTTGGCCCCCAATCCAACCCTGACCCCGTGGTTTCCCGCAATCAACTACCCGGTGAAGTTCTTGACTTCCTATTTCGGAGGAAGAACCGCCGCCAAGGGCGCGGCCGCGCAACTGGTGTAACCGGGCGCGGCGGGTCGCGAGCAGTTCTGCGTTCGGAACCAATTGTGCGCACCCTTCGTATGAACTTGTGATCGCACGAAAGGACCCACACTCAATGCGCCCTTGCTTTGGATTCTGTTTGTGCTGGTTCGCGTCCGCCTGGGCGCAGCAACCTGGGACATTGATCTCGCTGCCTAAGGTCAGCGCCTCGGGTGTGTTCGATCCGTCGGTGGCGGATACGCCGCCCGGCGAGCGTGCCTGGATGAGTTTTTCCGCGGTGGATCCCTCGCCGCGTTGGCCCGATAAGGATACCAGGACCATCACGACGCGTCTGGCCTATTCCGACGATCGGGGCGCTACGTGGACAGATGCGGGGTACCGCCTCAACGACATTTCGGAAGCTGGGTCCGGATCGAAAGCCGCGACCTGGGTCAATGAAGTCTCGTCCCTCGTGTACGATCGTTATGCTCCGCCGGAGGAACGCTGGAAGCTCTTCTGGCACCATTACCTGCGCGTGAATGAAGACGGAGAGTTTCAGAACGGATGGATCGGGTACAAGAGCGCTGCTTCACCGCAAGCGTTGCGTTCTGCAACGGAACTCAAACTGTTCGGGGCGAGAGCCTATGACGCCGTCAACGACGACCCGCAGTCCCGAACTCATCCACCGGTGGGCGGACCACCTCTCATTCGAGTGCATGCGCTTCACAAAGATCTGGCAATGTGCGTGGCGCTCACTGAGCCCGGCGCCATGGCGACGCCCTCCGGCCTCTATCTCAGCCTGGACTGCTTTGAACCTAAGGTCCAGAATGCAGTCGGCCTCTTGGCCATGGGAATTTTGGGTGTAAAAGGGCGGGTAATGATGCTCAAATGCGACGCTCCCTGCCACCCGGCCAACCCGGGCGCGTGGAGGTACATTGCCACCATGCTGACCGACGACGATGCGAAAGCGGCCGGCTTCCTGAGATATTCCGCCTCCGATCTTTTTGCCCAGGACGGTAACGCCTATCTGATGGTCTCGCCAGTGTCTGACAAACCCGTGAAGGCTTCCTATAACGGCTGCCATATCTACCGCTTCAGCAATCTTGAGAAAGCAATGCTGGAACTGGATCGCGACAAGCCTCGCATCATCCGAAAGGTGCAAGGACATCCCGGCAGCTTCAACGGGGCATGCACGTTTCAAACTTCGGTTGCGCCCAGTGGCTTTCTCTACGGCGAGATCGATTTTGCCGGCAGGCCCGTTTTCCGGATTTTCCAGACCGGTCGGGAACGCTAACGCCAGGCGAGTGTACATGCTCCGTACAGCTATAGACATGTAATGTACGAAGACTTCGCGTAACATTTTGCTCGGCAGGCGGAAGCCGCTGCAAAATCAGGCCGATCCGACTGGGCACAGCCGTGCTCATGTTCGTGGCATGACCGTCTCACACCGCCGTCTGGTTATGATCGTCGGGGCCGCTTCCGTTATGGCGATCTGCTTCGCCATGCTGCCTCCGATCCTGCAGAATCCTCGCTATCACGACTTTGCCGACGGGCGAACTCTCCACGGCGTTCCGAACTTCTGGAATGTGATTTCGAACGTACCGTTCTTCCTGGTGGCATTGTATGGCGCCAAGAACCTTCATTCGCGCATCGCCTTTGTCGAGTCCTGGGAACGGATCGCGCACCTCGCGTTGCTGGTGGGAACGGCCGTGGCCGGCGTTGGCTCGATCTACTACCATCTGCACCCGGATGCCGCGCGCTTGTTTTGGGACCGCCTTCCGATGACCGTTGTTTTCATGTCTCTGGTGGCAGCCACGATCGGTGAGCGGGTAAGCATGAAGGCCGGAAGGTTGTTGCTGCTTCCTATGATCTTGCTGGGGCTCGCTAGCGTTCTCTACTGGCGTTCTTCCGGCGACCTTCGGCCCTATTGCGTGGTTCAATTCGGCTCAATGCTCGCGGTGCCCCTCATCCTTGCGCTGTTTCCGCCTCGATACACTGCGGCGGGCTTGCTGTGGTGCACCATCGTCCTCTACGTGCTCGCGAAAACAGCGGAACTGCTGGATCGCGACATCGCTTTGGTCATGGCAACCGGCGGCCATCCATGGAAGCATTTTGCCGCGGCTGGCGCGCTCTGGTTCTACGTGCGCGGGGTCGGCCGCCGCAAGCCCATGCAGACATCATCAACTCGGCCGCAGAGCCAGATCGGCGAATCCGGCGTGACCGCCTCACCACCATTGCCGGTCATCCTTTGTCTTTAAGTGTCGAGGGAACGCCGAACGTTCCCGCAACCGCCTCCACAAAGTTTCTCTCCTCGCGGAGGATCAGCCGCTTGCTCCGTGCCATGGCGAGATTCGCTTGCGCTTCGGCGTCTGATTTCAAGCGTGCCCGGTAGGTTTCATAAGAGGCCAGACTGAAAGTCGCGATAAAACGGAAATGGGTGACGCAGGATCCCGACAGCAGGTCCTTGAGTGTCACCAGTTTTGGACGGCGCGAAATGCTTGCTCGATTCGGCCTGCAGGTTTAACTTATCGTGTGAAACATGCCCACTTTCTCTGGACTAATGCCTCAATAACTGCGGAATGCGTTGGAAGTGTCGATCGCGAGTGATAAGAAGCAGATCGTGCTCCAGCGCCAGCGCCGCTATCCAAAGATCGTTATCGGGGACCGGAGTGCCGGCCCGTTTGAGCTGAACGAATAGCCGGGCATACTCTTCAGCCGTCTCCCGGCCCGGCATTAAAAGATCTACTGCGGCTTTGGCCATGAGTTTGTGGAGCAGGATTTCATGCCGATGCTCCCCCGTGGAAGCCCGCTTTAATTTCCCCGAGAACAAAGAGGGGAATCCAGACCTCTTCACAAGTTCCCAGCCACTCGGGAAAAGCTGCGTCGCCCTGGAATAAATCCGTCAGCAGGGCAACTCTCATTTCCACTTATCTGGGTCGATCTGGCGCTGCGCGGCACTGGTATCGTCGAAGTCCGGATCCGGAGTCCATCGTCCCAGAAGGTCTGAAAAATCGGCTCTCCGCTGGTGTCCAACCGTCGCTGCGGTGAGTTCCGCGAGGATCAGTTGGTTCAGGCTTTGCTTGCGCTGCCTGGCCCTCTGGCGGAGAACGCGGTCCACCTCGCGCGGGACACTGCGGACTGTGTACTGAAGATCCGGCTGCTTCTTCACGCCTGCATGATCGCACGGCGTACAGGCAGGGCTAAATCTACCGCTTGCGCGCCACAATCTCAAAGTTGCTGCCCCAGTGGCGCAGCAGCGGCATCCGAATCAGCAGTTCGTCGAGCTGGCGCGCAATCCGATACCCAGTCTGCCAGCGCGGGAACAAGCCCGCGGCCGGCGTGGAGGTGAAGTCGTACATGGAATCGATCGCATCGAAGCCTGCCGCGCGAAACGCCGCCGCCGTTGAAGATGGTTCCAGTTGCCGCTCCTGCGGGGACTGGTATTTCTCCAGTAAATGCGGCGTCAAGATGGCGCCGATTTTGCCGGAAAGGCGGTTCCGGCTGGGATCGAGCCCATAAAACACGCCGCCCGGCTGAAGCAACCGGAAGATCTGGAGAGGAGTCTCACGAAAATCCGCATCCAGCAAATGATGCAGAAAGAAGATGCCCAACACCACATCGAAGCTCTGCCCGGCTACCTGCGAGACGGAACCTTCCAGAAATGTTGCGTTCGCCAAGCCCAGTTGTTGTGCGTCTGATGTGGCTTGGCGAATCGCATTCGGGGCGATATCGAGGCCAACCACCGCTTTGACATGCGGCGCCAGCAGGAGTTCCGTATCGCCGATACCGCACCCCAGGCTGAGCACCCGCGAGTGTGCGCCGGCGACCGTTTGGCGCAGAATCCGGCGTACCAGATGAGCGCGAAACCTGCGCACCGCCGGCTTGGCAAACAACTCCTGCGCCTCGCCCGCATACAGTTCCTGGTGATACTCTAACTCTGACTTCCGCACTGCTGTCCGGTTAGGGAATTCCTTTGAGTGGCGCCTCGCGCCCGCGCGCGGTCACCCTCTCCATGCCCACAATCTTACCGCCGCTCACCAGCAAGACATGGTCGAAGTTGTTCACGGTGGGGCAGACATGTTTGGGAATCAAGTAGAGCCAGTCGCCCAAGGCGGGCGCAGTGGCGCCGACGGGAACTTGCAGCGGGAGGTGCTCCTCGCTCGGATGCAGCGGGATCAGTGCGGGATGGTTGAACACCGAACAAACCGGGTCGCCCGCATCGGCGGAAACGGTTTTGTGCCCTGCATCGCAGGTAATCCGATCGGGCGCCGGGTGGCTGATCACGCTGGCCAGCACCATCACCGCCGGTTGATATCCCCAGCCGCTCAGTTGCGCCAAACTGGTGGTGTCGTTGTACACCACCGTCCCCGCGGAGACGCGATGCACAAACTGCGCGCCTAAGAATCCTGGATACGCCAGTGCGCAAGGCAGCGCGGGCGTGCCTGAGGTGATCACTTCTTCGGGCCGACAGCGTGCGGCCAGCAGCATCAACTGGTCATAGCCGGCGAAGGCCGCGGCCTGGCGTTGCCGCAAATCGAGCTGGCGATGGTGTCCATCGTAGTAGTGCAATCCGCGAAAGCGAATCCCGCCCGCTTGGATTGCTTCCACCAGTTCGGCCACTTTTTCCGCGCGGGCCTGGTCGAGACCGGTTCGATCCATCCCCGGGTTGATGTCCACAAACGCGCCGATCGCGCTCTCCGCAACCGTCCCGAGTTGCTCTTGGCTTTCCACCAGAACCGAGATGCTCACCGCCGGGTATTGCGCCGCGATCTCCTTCACCCGGCGAATTCGCGCGCCCATGGCCGGAAACGCCAGCAGGACGTCCTGCGCTCCCGCCGCGCAGGCTGTCGCCAGTTCCAACGTGGTGGCGCACTTGAAATGAAATATCCCGCGAGCCACCATCCGCTGCATGGTGCTGAGCAGTTTGGCGGTCTTCACATGTGGCCGCCAGCGATCCGGATTGCCGCCCAACCGCTGTAACGTGATTGCGAGATTCTGTTCCAGTACGTCGACATCGAGCAACAGCGCCGGTGTGAGGATCTGGGCTGTGTCTCTCGGTGACACTTCCATCGCTAGTCTAGACTAGCAGGGCCGACGTGGACTCCTTCTTTCGCGTGAGGCCCATCGCCGACGCGGACGGGGACACTGCGGGCTCGAGTCCGAACTCCTTCGCTCGAAACTATCGCAGCAGTGTCCCTCTCGAGCGTGAGACCGGCTTGGTAACTCGTTGCTCATTTCCCGAAGGTTCCCCGGTGGCTTCGTTAAAGCCTTGGCTTCAGCCTGTACTTGCAAGTTCCGCAGGGGCTAGCGACTATCGATTCGCTCCGAACGCCGTGCTGCGGCTTTCCCGCCCCAGCCAATTCCATC
>Ga0075017_100000115_pt1 | contig 34828 bp, 37 predicted proteins | sample AleBraG_ABR_2012_FD_71475 | JGI IMG/M metagenome (GOLD analysis project Ga0075017, IMG submission 71475) | Freshwater sediment microbial communities in response to fracking from Pennsylvania, USA - Alex Branch Run_MetaG_ABR_2012 | ecosystem: Environmental > Aquatic > Freshwater > Creek >... | reverse complement strand
ATTGAGTGATTCGGTGATCGGGCGATTGAGCGATTAGAAAACCGCTCATCCGTGCTTTGCGAGAGCTAGCCAAACGCGGCCAGAAGCGGCGGGCCCCAGGGAGATTTTGCCGGCGGGACTGGAGACCATGAGGGTCTGATCGTAGTTGCGTTCGAGCAGGCGGACCTTGGCGCCGGGACGGACGCCGCGGTGCTCGAGGAATTCGAGGAGGCGGCGGTCGCGTTCGTAAATTCCGCTGACGGTGTAGGTGTTGTCGAGTTCGGCGTCGGCGAGCAGGACCAGGCCGCGGCGGCGGCGGCTGGCGGGACCTTCGAGTTCACTCAGGTTGCCGTGCGGGCACGCGCCTCCGGAGCCGAGCTTCGCCAGAAGCTTGGCTTCGAAGTCGGGAGAGACGGCGTGCTCGAGGCGTTCGGCCTCGTCGTGCACCTTCCACCATTCCATGCCGAAGAGCTCGGAGAGCATGCGTTCGATCAGGTGATGGCGCAGGGTGAGCTTGCGGGCGATCTTGCGTCCGGCGGCGGTGAGGCGCACTTCGCCGCTGGTTTCGACGCGCACCAGGCCATCTTTTTTCAGGCGGCGCAGGGCCATGGTTACGGCGGGCGGGGAGACTTTCAGCAGGTCGGCGAGGCGAGCGGAGATGACGGTTTCGCCTTCGCTTTCTGCTTCGAGGATCGACTTGAGGTAGTCCTCCTTGGAGACGGTGATCATTGAAGGAGATTATACGACGGGGGGTTAATTATGGTTAATGGAGGGGAGCCAGGCATGCCAGGAGAAAGGGAAGCGAGCCAAACGCGCGATTTATGCGTCGCAAAAAGTGCGACGCTTCGCGCGGCTCGCCCAGATCCTTCGCTCGGCAATAAGCGCCTCGCTCAGGATGACAACCAAAAGCAAAAAGGACAGTCCGGAGCCCCCGAGACTGTCCCTCAAACCCTCCCGGTTAGAAGGGCAACTTGATGACCCTACGTTACTGGGGCGATGTTGCAAAGTGATTGCAGAAGGATGAATATCTGATGAATTCGTTTTGGCGGGCACTGGTATATTAGTCGATTACACGCGTCTCATCTGTTGACATCTATTTTCTCCTTGTCGAGAGGATTCGATGCCGTCCACCACATCGCGGAAAACTGAGCAGTCGCGACGCCTGCAACAGCGGGCGGAGAGCATGATTCCGGGGGGCGTGAATTCTCCGGTGCGTGCATTTCGCGCCGTGGGCGGAGATGCGCCGTTTATCGTGCGCGGCAAGGGATCGCACACGTGGGACGCCGACGAAAACGAATACATCGATTACGTCGGATCGTGGGGACCGCTGATTCTGGGGCATGCCGAGCCGGGCGTGCTGGATGCGATTGTGGGCGCGGCCTGCAATGGCACGAGTTTCGGGGCTTCTACGCCGTCGGAGGCCGATCTGGCGGAGTTGGTGCTGGGGGCGTTTCCGAGCATGCAGAAGGTGCGCTTCGTTAGTTCGGGGACGGAGGCGACGATGTCTGCGATCCGGCTGGCGCGGGCCTATACAAAACGCAAATACATTGTGAAGTTTGAAGGCTGCTATCACGGACATGCGGACGCGCTGCTGGTGAAGGCGGGGTCGGGCGTGGCGACGCTGGGAATCCCGGGATCGGCGGGCGTTCCGGAGGAGTTTACGCAGTTCACGCTGGCGTTGCCGTTCAACAATCTTTCGGTGGTGGAGCACGCGTTTCAGAAATTCAAACATCAGATTGCGTGCGTGATTGTGGAGCCGGTGGTCGGGAACATGGGATGCGTTCCGGCGGCGGACGATTATCTGGTGGGGCTGCGGCTGCTCACCGAGCGAGAGCGGTCGGTGCTGATTTTTGATGAGGTGATGACGGGATTTCGCGTGGCCTTTGGCGGAGCGCAGGAGTTGTACAACATCAAGCCGGATCTGACCACGCTGGGAAAAATTATTGGCGGAGGGTTGCCGGTGGGCGCGTATGGCGGCCCTGCGGAGATTATGAATCTGGTGGCGCCGCTGGGGCCGATGTATCAGGCGGGGACGCTTTCGGGGAATCCACTGGCGATGGCGGCGGGCTGCGCGATGGTGAAACAGTTGCGCGATCGCAAAGCGGAGATTTATCCGCGGCTGGAGAAGTTGAGTGCGTCGCTTGTCGAGGGCGTGGCTGCGGCTGCGAAGGATGCGGGCGTTGCGTTGTGCCACAATCGCGTGGGATCGATGTTTACGTGGTTCTTCCAGCACGGGCCGGTGACGGATTGGGATTCGGCGTCGAAATCGAAGACGGAGGCGTTTGGGAAATTCTTCCGTAGCATGCTCGACAGCGGCGTGTACCTGCCGCCGTCGCAGTATGAGGCGGCGTTCTTAGGCGCGGCGCATAGCGAGGAAGATATTCAGCGGACGGTTACGGCGGCGAAGCAGGCTTTTGCTGAGATGCGCGGATAGTGCAATCTGGCCAACATCGGCGGGCGGGCACTTTGATTGGAACAGCCCGCTTCAGCTTGGCTTTGGGGAAAGCCATGCCGCAGTCACCAAACACGCCGTAATCAGGGCTAAGAAAACGATCGGTAAGAGGAAGAAGTATCTCCAGCTCAGAATCGTCAGAGCGACAAAGCAAAGGGCAAACGCCCACGCAGTGCCGCGCATGCGCGCCAGAGTCGCTGGCTGAAGACCGCCGAGCTGCCAGGCCAATACCGCGGCGAATAGAAGAAACACGGAGACATTGAATCCGGCCCCAACGAAGAGGTCCCAATACGTGCGGTTAAAGCCTTGAACGTGAAATTGCATGGACCGCATGGAGGCAAGAAGTGCGTCCACGCCCCATGCGGGATCGGACTGGCGGAAACCGAGTGTATGTCCGGCGTCAAAAAGCAGCAGAAGAACCGCGGCGATTCGATAAGAGAGGGATGCTTGCATGTCTGTCTCGGGTGTGTCAGAGATCCTTCATCATCTGCGGGATCGTTGCGAATTCATAGCCATCCGATTTGTAACGTGTGATTAGACGGTCTGTGGCCAGAACCGTTTGGGCGCGGTCGGCGCCCATCTGTGTGTGGCCGCCATCATGGAGCAGGATGACGTCGCCGCCGCGGATTTGCTTTGACACTTTGCGCTCAATGACCGCGGCTGCGGGCGCTTTCCAGTCGTAGCCGGTCACGCTCCACATCACGGGGTCCAGGCCCAATTCGCGGGCAATGCGGAGGACGGCGGGGCGGCGTCCGCCGAACGGCGGGCGGAAGAGATCGGCTTCCGGCTCTCGGCTTCCGGAAGCCGGACTCAGGAAGGCGGAAGCGCCCGCATCCTGCAGAGCGGCGCTGCAGGCGGAGAGTTCCTGGCGAATCTCGGCTTCGCTTTTGAAAATCAGAAGCGGGTGCGTCATGGTGTGGTTGCCGACGGCATGTCCGGCTTGGACGATTTCGCGGGCGATGTCGGGGCGCTGCTGGACGCAGCGGCCGATCAGGAAAAAAGTTGCTCGCACATTGTGTTTTGCAAGGACTTCCAGCAGGCGCAGGGTGTGCGGGTCGTTGGGGCCGTCGTCGTAGGTGAGGGCGAGTTGCTTGGTGCCGCGGGCCACGCCGGTGAACGTGCGGCCGCACCACTGCGCCTTGGGCGCCATGGATTGGTATCCGGCGGCGAAGGCCGCGGCGGCGGTCGTTCCGGCGAGGAAGGCTCCGAGCATGGAGGGATTGTAGCGGATTGAGGAATTGGGGGATTGATTGCGGAATGCGTCGAAAGGTTGAATCAGGTTGCCTGTTTGGCCAACGTCAACAGCTTTTTAACGCGGTCGCTAAGAAAAGCCGCTAAGGACGCTAAGAAAGGCGGTTTTCAATTACGCAATTGCCTGGTTTCGCAATTTCGCCTTCTCTGTTAACTCTTCCCGCAATTGCCACTCGGCTGCATCCGATATATCCTGCCATTTCCGAAACATTGCGGGTCGTCGTACGAAAACATGGCCAATCTTTTTGAGCTGCCCCGATACATTGCAGTGGAAGGTCCCATCCGAGTCGGCAAGAGCACGCTGGCGCGCATTTTGGCCGAACGGCTGAACGCGCAGCGGGTGATCGAGCCGGAAGCGAATCCTTTTCTGGACTCTTTTTACGAAGGGGACCGCGGGGCGGCGTTTCAGGCGCAGTTCACGTTTCTGGTGCGGCGGTTTGAGCAGCTGCAGGGGCTCGACCTGGGAGCGCGATCGCAGAAGATCGTGGTCGCGGACTACATCTTCGAAAAAGACAAGCTGTTTGCCTGCCTCAATCTGACCGACCAGGAACTCGATACCTACAACCGCTACTACAACCACTTCCGCGAACAGTTGCCGACGCCCGACCTGGTGATTTATTTGCAGGCTACGCCCGAGGTGCTGAAAAAGCGGCTCAAGAAGAAGAACGCGGCAAGCGAACGGGCGGTGAGCGACGAATATCTGGAGGAAGTGGTGAAGGCCTACGAGCACTTTTTCTTTCACTACACTTCGTCGGACCTGCTGATCGTGAACACGTCGGAGATTGATTTCGTCGATCGCAACGAAGACCTGCAGGAACTGCTGCGCAAAGTGAGCGAGCCGATCAAGGGGACACAATACTTCCTGCCGCTGGGTGGGCAGGAGGCGGTGGGGGCGTAGGGCGGTCGTTGGTGATTGGACGACGTGCGCTCGAAGTCATCGCTGGCTTCTGCGCCGACTAGATTTGTGCACTAGCAGGCTGGGGAAAGTCGATGGACATGCGACGACCATCGGGCTAAAGCCCGTGTTGATTTCCCGGGCTTTACGCGGCCCTTAAGGGCCGCTCTTCCACCGGGGCGCTCTCGCACTGGGGCGCTCTTCCACCGTGCCGCTCTCCCCGTCGCAAGAGCATTTGTGAGTTTTTCCGCAGCCTCCTAGGGCGTGAGCTTGAACACGGTTCCGAACCCGGAAGCGCCACCCTGATAAGTGGTCCCGTAAAGATTTCCGGCCGCATCTCGGAGGACCGGCGTCGTGGGATTTGCGCCGTCGGAACCGCCGGTGAAGCTGTAGAGCACGGTTTCGACGCCTTTGGTGTCCAGCTTGAAAACTGTCCCCTGGCCGGAAGCGCCACCGAGAGAGGTAGTGCCGTAGAGATTGCTGGCGGCATCGCGGGTCAGGCTGGCGAAGGGATACTTGCCATCCGCACCGCCGGTAAAGTTGTAGAGAACGGTTTCCTTGCCGGCCCGATCGATCTTGAAGACGGTGCCGGCATTGGAAGCGCCTCCGGCAATGGTCATGCCGTAGAGATTGCCGGCTGAGTCGCGGAGCAAACCCCAGTAAGGTGAGCCTCCGTCCGCGCCTCCGGTGAAGTGGTGCAGCACGGTTTCGTTTCCTGCTAGGTCAATTTTGAACACGACTCCTTGAGCATGGCCTCCGCCTCCGGCAGTTGTCCCGTAGAAGTTGCCGGCCGGGTCGCGCACCAGAGCTCCATGCAGCGGGTTGCCGCCGCGAGGGCCGCCGGGAACGGTGTAGAGCACGGATTCGTTGCGCTTTGCGTCCAGTTTGAACACGGTTCCGAAGTTATTGGTGCCGCCCGCTTCGGTGGTGCCGTAGAAGTTCCCGGCGCTGTCGGCAATCAAGGAGCACTCCGGATTCCCGCCATCGTCAACCCCCGTGAAGTTGTAGAGGACGGTTTCCTTTCCAGAAGTGTCGAGCTTGTAGATGGTACCGGCGAGATTGGGTGCGTTGCCGCCGTCGTAAGTTGTGCCGTAGAGATTTCCGGCCTTGTCGCGCAGCACACCTCCCACGGGATATTGACCGTCAAGGCCGCCGGTGAAGGTGTAAAGAACGGTCTCGTTGCCGGTGGTGTCGAGCTTGTAGATGATGCCCGAGTTGGAGCTTCCACCGTCGGAGGTCGTGCCGTAAAGGTTGCCGTTTGCATCCATGATCAGAGCGGATTGGGGAGTTGCGCCGTCGGCCCCGCCGGAGAATGTGTGCAGGAGAGTGAAAGTTCGTGCGGTTGCCGGTTGGGCGGCCAGGGCGAGCGCGAGAACCGCCAGCGCCAGAGTTGGGACAGGCATTTGTGCGCGCTTTAGGAATCGTGCAGCGCGTTCGTGGGTCATGGGATGTCTCCTTCCAGGCCGTTGGAGGTTAAAGTATTGCATTCGAGTTGCCAAGGGTGGGGGGCAATTTGAGGTGTTCCCCAGTCACGATCTCGCAGCCTGGCTACTTCTCGTGCCTCGGGAGCGGGTACACCGACAACGTTTTGCCAACTTTGGAGAACTCGGGATCGGCGGTGACCAGCCACGCCCCGCGTTCGATGGCGAGTTCGGCGGCGAAGGCGTCGGCGTAGCCAAGGTTGTGTTTCTGCTTGAGGGCGGCGGCGCGGGTGGCGCGGTCGCGATCCACGCCGATGACCGCGATGGGGCATTTCTTGCAGAGTCGTATCTGCCGCGCGGGCTGAAGCCTCGCCGTGCCGCCGCCAGGCGAGGTAGAAAACTTCGCCCCAATTTACGGCCGACATCAGGAGCGGCAGATCGTGTCGCAGGGCTTCCTCTAAAAGTCGCTCAACCCTTCTGGCGGTACCCGCGCGGTCCTCGAATAGGCCAACGAGTGCGTTGGCATCGAGCACATAACGCCGGGGGCTCACCGCTTCTCCCGCGCACGTTCCCGTTCGCGTTCGGCGAACGATTCGTCAAACATTGTCGGTTGGCCGGGCGCCGGCTTCATGCATCCCCTGATCTCGCGGAGACGCACTTTTGTGATTGGGGTCAAAACGAGGCGGCCGCGTTCTTCCGTCCAAGTTGCCTGCGTGCCCTGGTCGAGACCTAAGGTGTTCGCGCAGCTCCGCAGGGATAACGACTTGGCCCTTGGAACTGATCACTGTTCGGTAGGTTGCCATACATGTATCTTACTCCCATGTAAGACGCCTTACAACCAGTCTTACCTGTACTCTCGCGCCCCGCCCAGAAGGTCAAAGGGTAAGGCCATTGTTCGCATGACCAGAGCCGGGCGGCCATGGCTTGAACGCGAGGCCCTCCCCAAATCGCTGAAAACATTGACGAAACTGAGTCATCGACTCCCGCCGATTTTGCGGCTACAATACCTCCAGCGTCATCGAAAGCTTTAGCGCCACGATGCGTTAAGGATGCCGCGCAGGCTCTATCCGGCGAAGCTGGAGGGGCACTGGAGGACAGCATGAGTTTGACCCCGATCAGCGGGCGTCGTCTGGACGAATCCCGCCCGAAAATCACAACCGCGTCTCTGCGGGAACAAAAACTTCGACACGAACCCATCACCTGCCTTACGGCCTACGACTATGCCGCTGCGCGCCTGGTCGACGAGGCCGGCATCGACATGGTGCTGGTGGGGGATTCGCTGGCGCAAACCATGCTCGGCTACGAGAACACGCTCTCGGTCACCATGGACGAGATGCTGCACCACGTGAAGGCCGTGCGGCGCGGCGTGAAGAACGCGCTGCTGGTCGCCGACATGCCTTACGGGTCATATCAGGTTGACCCCAGGGACGCGGTCCGCAACGCTGCCCGCTTTGTGAAGGAGGGCGGCGCCGAAGTGGTGAAGATCGAGGGCGGGGAGAAGCGCGCCGAGTTGATCCGGCAGATTATTGATGCCGAGATTCCGGTGGCGGGGCACATTGGGCTGACGCCGCAGTCGGTCAACGTGATGGGCGGATACAAGGTGCAGGGGAAGAGCCTGAGCGGCATTGAGCAGCTCATGCGAGATGCTGTGGCGCTGGATCGCGCGGGCGTGGCGTGCTTGTATCTCGAGGGCATTCCGCGGGAAGTGGCGGCGATGATTACCGCCGAAGTCGGCGCGCCGACCATCGGCATTGGCGCCGGGCCTGAGTGCGACGGGCAGGTGCTGGTGTTTCATGACATCCTGAACCTTACGTTTGGGCCTCCGGCAAAGTTTGTGCGGCGCTATGGCGATGGGGCGGCGCTGATCACGAACGCGGTGCAGGCGTTTCGCGCCGACGTCAAATCGCACCAGTATCCGGCGGACGAGGAGTCGTATCATCTGCCCAGGGAGACCAAGGCTGGGCTCGATACCGTGCTGGCGCGGAAACGGGCCATGGGGCGGTAGGGAAACCCTTGGCCACGGATGCGCACGGATTTACACGGATAGGGCGGAACCGGGCTGGGGCGGAGTGCGTATCTTCAACTGTGTGACGCAGTCGGTGGGATTGTCGCGGTGGCCCCACGTTGCGTCCGATGGTGCGAGGCTGTTGGTAGATGGGAGGTATGACTATGCATCCAGTGGCGTTTTTCCTCTTTCCGTTCTTCGGTTTCGGATTCGTGATGTATTTCCTGCCGTCGATCATTGCCCTGGCGCGCAGCAAGCGGGATATTCTGGCCATCTTTCTGCTCAACCTGTTCCTGGGATGGAGCGTGATTGGATGGTTCGTCGCGCTGATCTGGGCGGCGAAGAACGATGTGCCCGCGATGGTGAGGTAGGCTCGGCCCGTGACCAGCACGTCTCGGCGTTTGCGGGCGGCGTCGGTGCTGGGGTTCGGTGTCTGCCTGGTGGCCGGCTTCGTCGCTTGCACTGGGCCGCAGAATGTTACGACACAACCCGCGCCTGAAGTCACGCTGCAGGCCATTCCTCCGGCTGATCCCGCGCAATACGAACACATTCAGGACATGAAGAAATGGCGCAATCCTTACCTGATCGTGCGCACGGATGGAGTGGCGCTGTTCGATTCGGCGGACAGCGCGGAAATCATTTTGAAAACGGATGAAGTGCTTCCTGCGCTGGCGCGGCTGCCCGCTTCGAACTGGCCCTATGGCCGCGTGGTGGCGGCGGCGGAGAACGGTGTTCGGGCTACGGAGCAGGATGGCGTCGCCATTCGGCGCAACAAGGGCATTGTGGGCGGCATGCTGGAAGGCGCGCACATTGCCGTGAAGTGGGTGCCTGCTGCGTGACGAGCTGAGATCACATTGTTCACAGAGGGGGAGGCGAGCTGCGCTCGACGGACAGCCGAGAGCGGCTGTCCCCACATTCTGTTGAAAATCTTCACCACTATTCTCGAAATGCGGCAGGCTTCGCGGGCGGCCCGGCTAGCGGGCCAGCGGGTGGGGTTCGTTCCGACGATGGGGGCGCTGCATGGGGGGCACCTTTCGCTGGTGCGGGCGGCTAAGGCCGCGTGTGAGGTGGTTGTGGCGTCGATCTTCGTGAATCCTACGCAGTTTGGGCCGAACGAAGATTTCGCCAAATATCCGCGGTCGTTCGAACGCGACCGGGAACTGCTGCAGCGCGAAGGCGTGGATTTGCTGTTGGCGCCGACGGTGGAGGAGATGTATCCACCGGGCGCGGTGACGTGGGTGACGGTGGAGGAACTGAGCGGCAAGCTGGACGGGCGTTCCCGGCCGGGGCATCTTCGCGGTGTGACCACAGTCGTGGCCAAGTTGTTTCACATTGTTGAGCCGGACGCGGCGTTCTTCGGACAAAAGGATGCGGCGCAGGTGGCGATCATCCGGCGCATGGTGCGCGATCTGAATCTGCCGGTGGAGATTGTGGCCTGCCCCATCGTGCGCGAGGGCGACGGGTTGGCGATGAGTTCGCGGAATGCCTATCTCGACCCTCAGCAGCGGAAGCAGGCACTGGTGCTGCATCGTGCGCTGCTACAGGTGCAGAAGTTGGTGGACGCGGGCGAGCGCGGGGCGGCGGCGTTGTCGGCCGCGGGGCGCGAGGAATTTGCGGGGGAACCCTCGGTGCGTCTCGACTACTTCGAAATTGTGGACCCGGAGACGCTCGATCCGATTCCCGACATTTCCGGCGGCGCACTGGTGGCGGTCGCGGCGTTTGTCGGGGCCACGCGGTTGATTGACAACATCTTGCTGGGATTGTAGGCCACAAAGCTTGTCAAGAGAGTTAGCGTGCAGGTCGGGGAGGTTCGCAGTAAACGCCTTGTCGTCCTGTGCGAAGGGGAAGGATCGGTGCACTCCCCGGCCAGTTGCATAGGTCCTTCACGGCAACGAACGCCGCTAAGGATGACGAGACCTTGGATAGGTCTCAAAAGGCATCGTCTGGCCGGCCGACGCCCGAATGGGTGTACAATCGCTGCCGTTTCTAAAGTCACAGACTGGAAAGCGAGGTCGGACGCGCATGAACTGGAAAAGCAGATTTGCCCTTGGAGTTCTCACTGCTCTCGCAATGCTGGTGCTGACATATTTTCTGCCCCGAGGAGGCGCGCTGCGGGACGCGTCTTTAGTGCAGTTCCCAACGACGATCGGGATATGGGCGATCTTCGTGTTGCTCTTCGTGAAACTGAAGTAGGGCGCGCGGGGGCTTCGGAGCCACCAACTCGCGCGGGCCGAAACCGAGGTCCCTCGCTTCCGCTCGGGATGACACGCAGTCGAAGTGCAGCACTCAGGTTGCGGTTTTGCGGCCGGAGATGAAGGCGTTGCCCGCGAGGATGTAGCGCAGGGGCCTGTCGGCGGCCTTGGTGATGCCGATGCGCGGAGTCAGGCGAATGCCGCGGGCACGATAGCCGTCTTCTCCAATCCACAAACTGCCGGCCGCTGAGGTGAGATCGCGTCCGTTGTCGCGAGCGCGGGTAATGCCGAAGGCTTCAGACAGGCGTCCGGGGCCGCTGGTCAGCTTGGGCAGGTCTTTCGACGGAAGACCGGTGCTGCGAACCTCGACTCCACGTGCGTGTGCCATTGCTTCAATGCCGGAGAGCGGTTCCAGCGCGCGGAAGAGAATGCCTCCCGCTTTGCCTTCGCGCTCGCAGGAGACATTCAGGCAGTAGTGATTGCCGTAGATGAAATAGACGTAGGCGTGGCCCGGCGGCCCGAACAGAACGGAATTGCGGGGCGTTTGGCCGGCCGCAGCGTGTGCGGCGGGATCTTTTTCGCCGAGATAGGCTTCGACTTCGACGATGCGGGCGGTGAGGAACTGGCGTCTGGCTCGCCGCACCAGCACTTTGCCTAATAATTCGCGCGCCACGCGGCGTGGGTCGCGGGCGAAGAAGGCACGGTCCAACGGACGGATCTGGGCAGTTTGCATTGAAGGAAGCAACTTCCGCATGTTGCGGAATCTTAAATGCACATGACGCGGTTGTCCGCTCCGAACTTGCGGGAATTCTGAGTGCCGCGGGGCTTCGCCCACGCGGGACAGCCGAGGCGGCTGTCGCCACATGGACTGGTGGGGCTGTCGACACTAGGCTGGGGCCCTGGCGGATGCCTTCAGATAGGCCAGGACTTCCTCGGCGTGGCCGTCCGGCTTCACTTTGTCGAAGATGTGCTGGATCTTCCCTTCTGGGCCGATGATGAAGGTGGTCCGCGCCACTCCCCAGACTTTCTTGCCGTACATGCTCTTCTCTTTCATGACGCCGAAGGCCTCGGCGACCTTCTTGTCGGCGTCGGCCAGCAGGGTGAAGGGCAGGCTCTCTTTCTCCTGAAACTTTTTTTGCGCTTTTAGAGTGTCGGGAGAGATGCCAAGCAGCACGGCGCCCGTCTTTTGAATCTGTTTATATGTGTCGCGGAACCCGCGAGCTTCAATGGTTCAGCCGGGGGTGTTGGCGCGGGGATAGAAAAACAGGATGACAGTTTTGCCGCGCAGGTCCTTCGACGCGATTTCTTTTCCGTTCTCGTCCTGCAAAGTGAAGTCGGGAGCCTTATCATTGATATTCATGCGAATTCCTCAAGCGAAATCGAAGCCGAGTGCTGAAAGTGCCACAATAACGACGGACGGCAAAGCTTTCTTCAGGATCTTACACCGCTGCATTTTATCCCACCGACTGGTTTTGGCCGGGCTGCTGGCTGGCGTTGTTTGTTTCGCGATGGCAGGCTCCGCGCAGGAAGAACGCCCGCAGATCACTCCCGGAGAGCGGAAGGCTCCCAGAAAGAAAGACGCGGGGCCGCGGGCGCTGGCCGTACTTCAGCTCTCGGCGAGTGGCAAGGCGTCGCTGGTGCCGATTGCGATTCTGATCAATGGCAAGTTCTGGGACGCATCGGCGTACAAGGCTAATCCAATTCCGATGGCGCTGGAGGCGGGCACGGTCTACGAGGCCGAGCGCACCGGGAGTTCGCAGGGGCTGTTTACGGTGAACAGCGCGCTGCACAGCAACGCCGCGAATGTTCAGGCTCCCTGGATCGGCACGGGGGCGTGGCTTCCGGCGGGGACCGAGTTGCCGACGAAGGCGCTCAAGGCGGAAGCGGTGCCGGTGGGAATCGACAACAGCGACGCGCCGCCACGGCTGACCAAGAATCCGCAGAAGGAAGCGCCGCCTGCTGCGCCGGCTTCCACAACTGCGCCGGCTTCTCCTTCAGCGCAACCCTCCGGGACGTCTGGTTCTGGCGACGAACCTCCGCGGTTGACCAAGCCTGCTGCGGCGCCCGCGTCTCCGCCTGCGGATTCGGGTCAGCAGGCGCCCAGTTCGACCGCGCCGAACACGCCGAACGAATCCAAACCTGGCGACGCCAAGGCCGCTGATCGAGCGAAGGCGCCGGAATCCGACAGCGGAGCCGGCGAAGGCAACCGGCCCAGACTGCGGCGCGGAAAGCCGACCGAGGCATTTGATGACGATGTGCCGGGCTATACCAAGCCGGGGTCGGCGCCGCCGGCGAATGGCGGGAAGATTGTTGTGGTGGCCGGGGCCGACAAGGGGCCGGTCCAGTTGATTCCGGCGATTTCCGATTCGAGTGGTCCCGAGCCGCGCTCCTACGCGTTCGATTGGCTCAAAGACGAGGAGGGAGAACGCCGGCAACAGATAGTGGCGCTGGCCAAGGATCAGCTGCGCGCGTATCTGGACGCTCAGGCCAAGGCGAGGATCGCGCCCAAGCCCGCTGGTGGGCAGACGGCGCGGGCCAATCCGGTGGGTAAGGCCGCGAAGGCTAAAGACCCAATTCTCGAAAACGCGCGGATGATCGCCTACGATTTGTGGACCACGAACCAGCCGGTCCTCATCTTCAGCGCCGAGGCGCACATGCCGCAGCCGTCCGCGGGAGGGGGGCCGGCGGCGGTCGCTTCCGATCTTCAATACTCGATCCTGCTGGTGGCCTATCCCGACATCTACAACAATCTTCACAAGCTCTACGCCGGAGTGACCGACAAGTATCACCTCGACATTACACCGCGGCTTGAGTTGATCGATTCAGTGGACGCCGACGGGGACGGCCGCGGCGAGTTGCTCTTCCGCAAGATTACGGACGGCGGCACCGGATGGGTGATTTACCGCGCCACTGCGGACAAGCTGTGGAAGATGTATGACAGTCTGAATCCGGAGTAGCGCTAAAACGAGGCGCGGGATGAACTCCGCGCCTTGCGGTTCGGTGGCCGGCAAAAAGCTTTTGAACGCTAAGGACGCTAAGGAAGGGCTAAGTTCGCTAAGAAGAGCGCCGATCCGAAGGAACCTTTGCGACTGTTGCGTTAGCGCTTCGCTATTGAGACTTGCTCTTTGCCAGCGCGTCGGCCGCCTGACATAGGAACGTACTCACGGCGTCGCTGTACGGCCTCTTGAAGCTGGACGGCCAGTTAGCTTCGTCGGCATACAGATTCTTCAGGCTGTGCTCAATGCCGGGATCGCCGCCGGTGAACATCGCCAGCAGCTGCTGGCGGCGCGCTGCCAGTTGCCGTCCAGTTTCGCCGGCCGGGTCGGCGCCACTCGCGATGGCCGCTTCTGTATCTTTTGCCAATGAGGCCCAACCCTGTTCCGACTCCGCCTGCACTTCGGGCGACCAGCGCTGGCGGAGATTTTCGAGCTGCTCGTCGGTGTAGTACTTTTTCATCCAATCTTTTCTGGTTTGCATTTGAATCACCTCAATGACCTTGCGGAATGGCTCCCAATCGGGCTTCCCCCCGGCGGCCACGACTTTCTCCGCGCGTTCGATCGCCTGCATGGCCCGGTCGAGATGGTCCCGTTTCTCGGCCAGGATCTGGCGTTGCTGGCGCAGTGCGGCGGATAAGTCGGTGTCCTTCCGGCGAAGGAGTTCCCGGATTTGAAATAAGGGAAATCCGATGAACTTCAGCGCTACTATCTGCTCCAGACGCGCGAAGTCGCGGTCCGAATAGACGCGGTACCCTGCCATCGTGCGGCCGCTCGGCTTGAGCAGCCCGAGCCGGTCGTAGTGATGCAGGGCCCGGATCGTGACTCCGGCGCGCTTCGCGAATTCGTGGGGCAGATAGGTGCGGTCCACGGTTCCCCTGATTGAGGTTTTACGGTCTGACGTAACGTCAGGGTCAAGCACGATTTTAGCGTGCCGGCACATGTAGGGTGGCAGCAGGCAAAAAGCCTTTAAACGCTAAGGACGCTAAGAAAGGCACTAAGGTCGCTAAGAAGAACTCACGATCCAAGGGAATCTGGAAGCTGAGCGGCTGCCTGTACTTTTTTTCCGTTAGAATCTGTGCTCGTGGGAGGAGAGCTTAATCATGCGTAGACTGTGGGTTTTCGCCATGCCGATGCTGCTGGCCTGCGTTCTGGCCGCGGCGCAGGAGCAGGACTTCAGCAAAGTCCAGATTAAGGTCACCAAGGTGGCCGGCAACGTCTACATGCTGGAGGGGGCCGGCGGAAACATTGGCGCGTCGGTGGGGGAGGACGGCATCGTCATCGTGGACGACCAGTACGCGCCGCTGGCCGATAGGATTCAGGCTGCGCTGAAGGGCATTACCGACAAGCCGGTACGCTTCATCATCAACACGCACTACCACGGCGACCACACGGGCGGGAACGCGTACTTTCAGAAGCAGGCGCCGATCATCGCGCACGACAACGTACGCAAGCGACTCGAGACGGGCGGCACGGCGGGCAACGGCGGGTCCCTGCATATGGACGCCAAGGCCCAGCCCAGGGAGGCGCTGCCGATCATCACGTTCGATCATGACGTGACCGTGCATCTGAACGGCGAAGACATTCGAGCGCTCTTCTTTCCGGCCGGCCACACCGATGGCGATTCGATCATCTTTTTCCCCAAGTCGAACGTCGTGCACATGGGCGACGACTTCGTGACCTACGGCTTTCCGTTTATTGACGTCGACAGCGGAGGCAGCATCAATGGCATGGTGGACGCGGTGGAGAAGGTGATCGGGCAACTGCCAGCGGATGTGAAGATCATCCCGGGACACGGGCCGATATCGAGCCTCGACGATGTGCGCGCCTATCTGACCATGCTGAAGGCTACGCGCGATGTTGTGGCGCAGGGGCTCAAGGATGGCAAGACGCTGGATCAGATGAAGCAGGCGAAGCTGCTCGATCCGTGGAAGAAGTATTCGGGCGACTTCGTCAACGAAGATACGTTTCTGGAAACGCTGTACAACTCGCTGACGGGGCAGAAAAACGGAAAGTTCGTCAAGCACAATTGATGGTCCGTGGACGGTACAATCTTTGAAGGAGCCAGAGCTTAGTTGCGTTTAACGCGCCGCAAGTTTGTCCAATCGGTCCTCGGAGCCGGCGCTGCCGCCAGCCTGCCTGGGCTGTTTTCAGGATGTAGCGGATCCTCCAAAGCCAGCACCGCGGCGTCCGCCGGGGCCCCGGCGCAATTCAGTGCGTCACGTGAGATTACTTTCCCCAAGGGATTCTTCTGGGGCACGGCGACCGCCGCCTACCAGATCGAGGGGGCGTGGAATGAAGACGGCAAGGGCGAATCCATCTGGGACCACTTCGCGCATACCGCCGGCAAGATCAAGAACGGCGAGACCGGCGATATGGCTTGCGATTCCTACCATCGCTGGCGCGAAGACATTGCCCTGATGCGGGCGATGAATCTGAACAGCTACCGGTTCTCGATTTCCTGGCCGCGGGTTCAGCCCTCCGGCTCGGGGGCGGCGAACGCGAAGGGTTTCGATTACTACAGCCGTCTCGTGGATGCGTTGCTGGAGGCGCACATCCGGCCGTTCGTCACGCTCTATCACTGGGACTTGCCGCAGGCTCTCGATGATGCCGGAGGATGGCTCAATCGCGACACCGCCGACCGCTTCGCGGAATATGTGCAACTGGTGGCGCGGACGCTGGGCGATCGGGTCTCCGACTGGATGCTGTTCAACGAGCCTTCCGTATTTACCTACAGCGGCTATCTCGAGGGCAGTCACGCTCCCGGGCACAAAAGCATCCTCGATTTTCTGCGCGCCACTCACGTCGTCAACCTGGCGCAGGGAGCGGGTTTTCGCGCCCTGAAGGCGGCACGGCCGGCGGCGCGCGTCGGAACTGCGTTCAACATGTCGGCCTGTGAGCCCGCAACGAATTCCGACGAAGACAATCTGGCGGCGGAGCGCGCCCACGCGATCACCAACGTGTGGTTTGTGGAGCCACCGCTGCGCGGACGCTATCCCGATGCGTTCACGTTTTTGCCGGAGACCGCGATGGGGATCAAGTCGGGTGACATGGAGAAGACGCGCGCGGCACTCGATTTCATCGGCATCAATCTCTATTACCGCACCATCGCGTCGGCGCCCGGTGCGCTGGAGCGCGCCGCTCACGCGCAGGAATGGCTGTATCCCGTGAACATGGCCGGCGGACAACAGGGCCCGAAAACCGACTTTAATTGGGAAGTCTGGCCGAAGGCGATCTATGACATGGTCCTGCGCATCACGCGCGACTACAACCGTCCAGTCATCGAAATCACCGAAAGCGGATGTTCGTATGGCGATGCGCCGGATGCGAGCGGCGTGGTTCGCGACGCGCGCCGCATCGCCTACCACCGCGAGTACCTGGCTGCGGTCGCGCGCTCCATTGCCGACGGCGCCGATGTTCGCGGATACCACGTCTGGACTTTGATGGACAACTTCGAATGGGCGGACGGCTTCGGCCAGCGCTTCGGCTTGGCCTACACCGACTTCAAAACGCAGAAGCGAACCATTAAGGACTCGGGCCGCTGGTACGCGAAGGTGGCCGTGGAAAACCGGGTGGGGCCGGGGTGAGGTGGATTGCAGATTTGAGATTTCAGATTGCAGATTTTGAGATTCGGTTCTTCAATCTGCAATCTACAATCTGAAATCTGCAATTTCTTATTTCTGCTGCATTACCAGTTCGCTATTCTCGACCTTGACGCCACCCACGTTGTCCGGAAGCTTAAGCCGGTCGCGCTCCTCGGCCAGTTTCTTCTGCAGCGTGGGATTCACCAAGGAAACCGGCACATTCAGATCACCAACTTTGAACTCTGTGGGATCGAACGTCGCGTAGCCATCCTTCTCGCCGATGTGGCCGGAAACCGTGACCCAGACGTCTTTGCCGGCAATCTGCGTGAGGAACTGCCCGTGTACCACGTCTCCGTCGAAGCTGACCTGCTGATCTTTAATGGTGGGCGCGCCGCTGCCGAGGTTGGAGTCCGGAGTGAGGCCGGCAGTTCCGGCATTGCCCAGCGATTGCGCGAGCACCGCGCTGATCTCGTCGGAATTAATGTGTACCTCGGCCTTGGGGCTCTGCGAGACTTGCGATGAGAGCTGCCCGGCGTCGGGCTTCGCCGTCTCGGAGTATCCGCTTCCCGGTGATTGTTGGGTCGACTGCTGCGTCTGCTGCTCGAACTGGGCCATCTTCTGGTCAAACGATTGCGCGTGCTCGGCGATGGCCGCCGGGGCCTGCCGCTGCGCCACCGGCGCCGGTTTTTTCAGCACCAGAATAATAGCTACCAGCGACGCTGCCAGCGTGGCAATGCTGATGATGCGATCAAGCTTGAATTTCATGGCAATTCCCCGTCGGTCAGCCCCGCACACAAAGGCCCAGTGTCATGGTACGGGGGAGGTGGGGCTGAAATCAGATGACCTAAGTCATAGGTGGGGCATAGTACTTCGGCAGGCTCCCGGCAGCTATTCCAGTTTTTTCACCAGCAGTTCATTCACGATCTGAGGGCTGGCCTGGTCCTTGGAGGCCTTCATGACCTGCCCCACGAAAAAGCCCAGCATGGTTTTTTTGCCGGCGCGGTACTGCTCGAGTTGCTTGGGATTGGCGGCCAGAATTTCGTCAACGATCTTCTCTAGAGCCGAAGTGTCGGTCGATTGCTGCGGGCGACCCTCCTCCTCATACACCACAGGGAAATCCTTGCCGCGCTCGAAGCACAGCTCGTAGATATCCTTCAGCATCTTGCCTGAGATCGTCCCCGCCTCGACCAAGTCAGCCGACGCCGCCACGCCCCGCATTGAAATCGGCGACTGCTCGATCTCGATGCCCTTGGCCTTGAGGCGGCCCATCAACTCGCTCTGCACCAGGTTGGCAACGCGTTTTGGATTTTTCGCCGCCTTCGCGGCCTCCTCGAACTGATCGGCCAGCGCTTTCGAAAAGGTCAGGACCTGCGCGTCATATTCGGTGATGCCGTATTCCTTCACCATGCGCGCGCGCCGCGCTTCAGGCAGTTCGGGCAAGGCTCGCGCAATCTCACCCTTCCATTTCTCGTCCACTACAAGCGGCAGCAGGTCCGGCTCGGGGAAATAGCGGTAATCATGAGCCTGCTCTTTCGAGCGCATGCTGTACGTCTTGCCTTCATTTGCGTTGTAGAGGCGGGTTTCCTGCGTGATCTTGCCGCCGGACTCGACCACGTCAATCTGCCGCCCGATCTCAAACTCCAGCGCCTCGCGAATGAAGCGGAACGAATTCACATTCTTGATTTCCGTCTTGGTGCCGAATTCCTTCTGCCCGCGAGGCCTCACGCTGACGTTGGCGTCGCAGCGCAGCGAGCCTTCCTCCATGTTGCAGTCGCTGACCCCGGTGTAAAGAATGATTTCTTTCAGCCGCGTGAGGTATTCGTAAGCTTCGTCCGGTGTGGCGATGTCGGGCTCGCTGACGATCTCGATTAGCGGCACGCCGGTGCGGTTGAGGTCAATGGCCGTTTTCTCCGCCGCGTCGGGAAAGCCTTCATGCAGGCTCTTGCCCGCATCTTCTTCGAGATGCACGCGAGTGATGCCGATTCTCTTCTTATCGTCGCCGGATGAAACTTCAATGAAGCCGAACTCCGCCAGCGGCTTGTCATACTGAGAAATCTGGTAGCCCTTGGGCAGGTCGGGATAGAAATAATTCTTGCGCGCAAAAATGGAAGTCTCGTTGATGCGGCAGTTCAGCGCCAACGCCGCCAGCGTGGCGAACTCGACCACTTTCTTGTTGAGCACCGGCAGAGCACCGGGCATCCCGAGGCACACCGGGCAGACGTTGGTATTCGGCGGCGCGCCAAATCGCGTCGAGCACGAGCAGAAAATCTTGGTCGCGGTCAGGAGCTGGACATGGACTTCCAGCCCGATCACCGGCTCGAACTTGGGATGCGCGGCGATGGAGGTCTCTGCGGTGGTGGACATGGAAGTAAAGATTATAAAGCCACGGCAGGAGTCTCTTAAGTGTTGTCATCCCGAGCGAAGCGAGGGACCTGGCTTCTCGCCTGCGCCACCTGCAAGCTTGCCACCGGCGAACACCCAGATCCCTCGCTTCGCTCGAGATGACAACATAGGTCGATGGGGCCACGGCGACATGAGGCGCGATACATCACGGGTTCACGGGCGCGCTCAGATATTTTTCCAGCGCAATCTCAAAGTACAGCAGTTCAGTGCCCTTCGCGTCCGCCACGCCCGTGATGTCTATATTCGCGCGCGCGAGGGGCGCGGAAATCCCGGCCACGTCGAAGAACAAGAAACCCGATTGTGTCGTGTGCGGCTCAACCGCTTTGGCCGCAAACTGAGAAGACTCGATCTCGTCCATTTCTTTCTTGGTGACCGCGCCCTTTACTTTGTGGGGGAACGGAAGCGGGCTGGGCCTGGTCTGGCCCTGCGGATTGGACAAGCGACGGTATAGGTCTTCCGAGGAAATGGGCGTGAGTTTTGAATGGTTCCCGGTGAGCAGGGTGACTTCCATGTTGGCGATGGAAATCGGCTGGTCTCCGTCATTGGTCACGACAAAAAAGACGGGCAGAAATCCGTGTCCCGCAAAATCCACGGAAAAGATTTTGGCTTTTTCCGGCGTATCGTAGGGATCGGCGGCGATTCCCACCTTTTCGTCGCGATGGAAATCGTGCGCGGGATAATTGATGGCGGTCCGCGCCACCGGCTTCACGAAGTTCTTGGCCGCGAGCAGAAAAGGCGGAAGCAGCGCGGCACAAAGCGTCAGTGCCAGCGAGCGGGAAAACGGAGAGATCCGCATAGCCCGATTATAGAGGGCAGACGCACGGGCCGGCGCACTGCCGGTTTAGAATGCTCAGCTTGAGCTATTTTCTCTACAGTCTGGCGCTAGCTGTGGGTCTGCTGCTGAGCCTGCCGTACTGGCTCTACCAGATTCTGCGTCACGGAAAGTATCGCATCGGATTTATTGAGCGCCTGGGTAGCGTGCCCGCGCGGCTTATCTCCGCGCGCGCGTCTGTGACGTCGCCACGAGTCATTTGGGTCCACGCCGTTTCGGTCGGCGAGGTGCTTGCCGTCAGCGGACTGGTTGAGGAAATGCGGCGGAGTCTCCCTGCGCATCGTGTGCTGGTTTCGACTACGACCGACACCGGACAGGAACTCGCCCGCAAGCGCTTCGGCGAGGAGAACGTGTTCTACTTTCCGATGGACTTCGCGTTCGCGGTCCGGCCTTATCTGCGCGCCTTGCGGCCGGAACTGGTCGTGCTCGCGGAAACTGAATTCTGGCCGAATTTCCTGCGGCTGGCGCATGGCTGTGGTGCGCGCATCGCGGTGGTCAACGCCCGCATCTCCGACCGCTCCTGGCCGAATTACCGCCGCTTTCGCTGGGCTCTGCGCAGGATGCTCGTCCACGTCGATCTGTTTCTGGCGCAGACGCAGGAGGACGGCACGAGGCTGCAGTCGATCGGCGCGGACGCGAGACGCGTACAGGTTACGGGCAATCTTAAGTTCGACGTGAGTCTGCCGGCGCCACCGCCGATTGTGGAGAGCCTTCGCCGGTCGCTGGCTGCGGAACACGCCGGGCCGGTGCTGGTGTGCGGAAGCACGGTGGAAGACGAGGAACCGCCGCTGCTGAAGGCGTTTGAAAATTTGCGGGTCGGGCATCCGCGGGCGGTGATGATTCTGGCGCCGCGCCATCCCGAGCGCTTCGACGAGGTTGCGATTCTTCTGCAGCAGTTGGGCATTCCATCGCGCCGGCGCTCGCAGTGGGTGGGAGAACCTCTGGCCGGCGGAGTGTTACTCGTCGATACCATCGGCGAGTTGGCCGCGCTCTACGCCTTGGCCGACATTGCCTTCGTTGGGGGAAGCCTGGTTCCGCGCGGCGGGCACAACATTATCGAACCTGCGCAACATGGCGTGGCCATTGTGACCGGGAATCACACGGAGAATTTCCGCGATATCGTGAACCTGTTTCACAGCCGCGACGCGGTGCGGATCGTAGGTTTGGCAGAGTTGCCGCTGACGCTGATGCAGCTGCTCGCCGACGATGGCGAGCGCCGCGTCCTGGGCCGGCGCGCGGAAGAGACCATGCGGTCGCAGATGGGCGCGACATCGCGAACGCTCGCAGCCTTGAAGACGTTACTTGCGGACGACCGCGCGGCGCACACCGATTGAATCCCCTCTCAGCCATCTACGGCAGCGTGGTGGGAGCGCGCAACGCGCTCTACGACCGCGGAGTTCTTCGGGCGCGCCGCCTGGATGGGCCCGTCGTTAGCGTCGGCAACCTGTCGGCTGGCGGATCCGGAAAGACTCCGTTCGTGCTGCTGCTTGGCGAGTTGCTGAAGGCGCGCGGCATCAGGTTCGATGTGTTGTCGCGCGGCTACGGGCGCCAGAGTCGCGGGGTGCGGCTGGTCGATCCGGGCGGCTTGCCGCAGGAGTTTGGCGACGAGCCGCTCTTAATGGCGCGGAAGCTGCAGGTGCCCGTGGTGGTGGGCGAAGATCGTTACCAGGCCGGACTACTCGCCGAGTCCAAATTCGGCGCGCAACTTCATTTGCTCGACGACGGCTTTCAGCACCGCGCGCTGGCTCGCGACTTTGATATTGTTCTGGTCACGCCGCAGGATGTGAACGACCGTTTGCTTCCGGCGGGACGGCTGCGCGAGCCGCTGCGCTCGTTGCGGCGCGCGGATGTTATCGTATTCGCCAGTGGCGCGTCTGCTGAGTCGTTCCCGCTGGATGGAAAGCTGGTGTGGCGCGTGCGGCGGGGCATTGTGCCGCCGACGAAGAGTGTTCCGCAGCGCCCCGTGGTCTTTTGTGGCATCGCGCGGCCGCAGAATTTCGTGCTGCAACTGCGGGCGGCCAATATCGAGCCGGCCGCCGAGGCGTTCTACCGCGATCACCACGCTTACACTGAGAAGGATGTCCGCGAACTGCTTGCTCTTAAACAGGGCAGCGAGGCTGACGGATTCCTGACCACTGAAAAAGACGCCGTCAATCTGGGGGCGTATCTCTCGGCGCTCGAGCCCCTCGCGGTCGTCCCGGTGAAGATGGAACTGGCCGACGCGGCTAACGCTCTGGATACCATGTTCCGCATCATCGAGGAACGAAAGCGCGGCGCGTGAGAGAATCTGTCTCAGGCGAGGCCAAGGCTTGTCCTGAGCGCAGTCGAAGGATGGCCTCGCGACTGCCGGCAAGATGCGGCGCTATAACCCCGAAGTCGTCAGATGACCAAACATCCCAAAGAAGCCGACCGGCTTAAGAAGATCGTCGAGGCCTTTCCCAAAATCACCGTGACCTTGCTGGGGGACCTGGTGGCCGATGAATTCGTCTTCGGCGAAATCTCGCGCGTGTCGCGCGAAGCTCCGGTGCTGATTCTGAAACACCGTGAGCGGACGGTCGCTCCCGGCGGCGGAGCCAATGCCGCGAACAACCTCGCGGACCTGGGGGTGAACGTTCTCCCCGTGGGCATTGTGGGCGACGATGAGCCCGGCCGTCTGCTGCTGAAATATTTCCGCCACAAGCGAATCGCTGTGAGCGGCGTGCTCAAAGACAAGAGTTACACGACTGTGACCAAAACGCGCATCCTCGCCGGCATGACGCACACGGCGCGCCAGCAGGTGGTGCGCATTGACCGCGAGCCGCAGGAGGCTCCCAATCATCACCTGACGCGCGAACTATATCTCGCGGCGCGAAACTACGCGCATGCGTCCGACGCGTTGCTGGTTTCCGACTACGGATACGGCGCGGCGACTCCGGCGATCGTGAGCGCCCTGCAGGAGAAAGGCAAACTGGGATCGCTTCCGATCGTTCTCGACTCGCGCTACCGCATGCTGCAGTATTCCGGCATCACCGCGGTGACCCCCAACGAGCCGGAAGTCGAGGAGGCTCTCGGCATTCGCATCGGGCAGGAGTGGGAGAAAGTCATCGCCGCGGGCGAGCAGGTGATGCAGCGTATGAAGCTGCAGTCCCTGGTGATCACGCGCGGGCGCGACGGCATGGTGGCTTTCGATCGCAAGCACAAGCCGGTGGACATTCCGATTTTCGGCTCCGATCAAGTCACGGATGTGACCGGCGCGGGCGACACCGTGATTGCGGCCTTCACCGCCGCGCTGGCTGCCGGAGCGACCACGGAAGAGGCGGCGCAACTGGCCAACTACGCGGGCGGAATCGTGGTTATGAAACGCGGCACCGCAACCGTCTCGCGGGATGAGTTGTTGCACGCGCTGGAACAGTCGCCGCCCGCCACGCGGCCCCATTGAATGCAGACAACACAGAACAAAATTCTGAGCCGCGACGCACTTCGCCAGCGCGTGGAGGAATGGCGGCACGCCGGAGAACGCATCACGCTGGCCAACGGCGGATTCGATCTTCTGCACGTCGGTCATGTGCGCTACCTGCGCGGCGCGAAAGCGTTGGGCGGAAAACTAGTAGTCGCCATCAATTCCGACGAGTCGGTGCGTCAGCTCAAAGGCGAAGGCCGGCCGATCATGCCTGCGGAAGAGCGCGCGGAAATCGTTGCGGCGCTGGCCGATGTCGACGCGGTGGTGGTTTTTCCTGAGCTCGACGTGCGGGCGATCGTCCGCGAGATACGCCCCGACGTTCAGGCCAAGGGCACCGACTACACCGCAGATTCCGTGCCGGAGCGCGCCGCGGTCGCCGAATACGGGGGGCGCGTCGAGATCGTCGGCGATCCCAAAGATCATTCCACCAGCGAGATCGTTGCAGATCTTGAGCGCCGCTCGCGCCTGTCGCCGAGGAAACCTTGACTGCCGGGTTTGAAGCGGCTCAAGGCAATCCGAACATCGAGCGCCTGCTGATCGTGCGGCTGAGCGCGATGGGGGACGTGATCCACACGCTGCCTGCGGCCCAGGCTCTGCGCGACGCGTTTCCCCACGCGATGATTGGCTGGCTGATTGAAGAGCGCTGGGCCGAACTGTTGTGCGCGCCCGGCACGCCGCGGCGCGGGGCTCGCTCGCCGCAGCGTCCTCTGGCCGACTGGGTGCACACGGTCGACCTCGGTGGGTGGAGAAAATCGTTGTTTACGATTTCGACTGTGCAGCAGGTCGCCAAGGTTTGGAATGACGTGCGCAGCGTGCGGTACGACGTTGCCGTCGATCTGCAGGGAGCGATTCGTTCTGCGGTGCTGACGCGGTGGTCTGGGGCGCGCGTGGTGTACGGCGCAGCCGAGCCGCGCGAGTCTCCAGCGAGCTTGTGGTACACGCGCCGAGGGGTCGCACGCGGGGCGCATGTGATTGAGCAGAATCTTTCGGTCGCAGAGGCGGTGGCTCAGAAAAAGATGACTGCGCCGCGCGTCGAGTTCCCTCACGACCGTGAGGCTGAGCAGCGGATTGATCGGCGCCTTGCGGAAGCCGCAGTTGGCGAGTTCGCCATTCTGAATCCGGGAGCCGGGTGGGGAGCGAAGCGCTGGCCGGCCGAGCGTTACGGGCGCGTGGCTCGCGCTCTGGCTGCGGACGGCTTGCGGTCGATTCTCAACTACGGTCCGGGGGAAGAAGATCTGGCGCGTGAGGCTGAGGCTGCGAGCGACGGTGCCGCGATCACCATCAAGGGTTCGATTACCGAATTGATCGCGCTCACGCGGCGGGCGCGGCTGTTCATCGGAGGCGACACTGGGCCGCTGCATCTGGCGGCGGCGTTGCGGGTTCCGGTGGTGGCGATTTTCGGGCCGACTGATCCGGCGCGTAACGGGCCTTATGGAACGCGGGGCGTTGTGTTGCGCAATCCGGCGAGCCTGACTACACACGCTCGGAGATCACAGCCCGACGAAGGTCTGCTCGAGATCGGAGTCGATGCGGTCGTCGACGCGGCGCGGCTTTTGCTGGCGCACGGCAACAGCGGCGGACAGGAGTGTCCGCCCCACACGGAAGGTGCGCATGGCTGAGTGGTCGCGAGTTGCGCGACGCATTCGCGTGCCGATGGGATTCGTGTTTGCGGTGCTGTATTTCTGGCTGGCGCGGCCGACGTGGCGTTTCATCGCGCTTGGGGCCGTCGTGATTGTGCCGGGGCTTTTGATTCGGGCGCTGGCTTCGGGGCATGTGCGCAAGAATGAGGCGCTGGCGACATCGGGGCCGTATGCTTACACGCGGAATCCGCTGTACCTGGGGTCGCTGCTGATCGGGGTGGGTTTCGCCGTCGCGGCGCGGAGTTGGTGGGTGGGCGTTGTGCTCATCGTGATGTTCTTTGCGATTTATCTTCCGGTGATTCGCGGCGAAGAGGCATTTCTGCGCGCGAAGTTCCCCGAGTTTGAGGAGTATGCGCGGAGGGTGCCGAGGATGCTGCCGCGCATCTTTCCTCAGGGCAGGCCGCATGCCGCGCCGGACGCGGCTTCTGGAGGATTCTCTTTCGATTTGTATCGCAAGCACCGCGAGTACAACGCGCTGCTGGGAGGGCTGGCGCTGATCGCGGCGTTGGCTCTGAAACTGCTGTGGCAACTGTGAAGTCAATCGCGGTTTCGGAAGAATTCGCGAACAATTGCAGCGATCTGCTCTCGCCTCATTGGCCCTTCCAAACCTTTAGCCAATTCAGGTCGTCCCTGATCCTTGGCGATCCTTCTGAGCAACGCTTTCATTTCTAAGTTGGGTCTACGGTTCGACAGGAGTGCCTCCAAGTGATCCACAAGCTCCCGCGGGCTGCCAAACTGCCCAATGTCGCCGGGAATCTCAACGCCGAGGACTTCCTCGATCGCCATCACCATTTCGACGGTATCAAGACTGTCTACCTGCCTTGGCTTCATCATCTCGCCCCAGTTCACTTCTTCGCCAGCAATTCCTTCGCGCGGCTCAACTCCGGTCGCGTCGAGCTCCCGCCATCGCAGGTTTTCACCAGCAGCGCGTAGTACTCGTTGGCGTCGCCCTGTTTGCCCGCCGCTTCTGCCGCGCGGGCGGCGCCGTAGAGGCCGTTGAAGCGGTTGGGATTGAGCTTCAGGTCGGTCTGATATTCGACTAGCGCTTGCTGTGGGCGCTTGGCTTCGAGCAGCAGGTCGGCCAGCATTTCGCGGGCCGGGATGCTTTCCGGTTCGTCGCCCAGCTTGTCGTTCTTGTCGGCAATCGTGCGCAGGATGGCTGAGGCTTTGTCGTCTTCGCCTTCGGCGTGCAGGATCCAGGCTTCGGCTTCCTGGTAGTCCTGGGCGATTCCTTCGGCGAAGTCGGTTTTCTTTTCTGCCAGCATTTTCTGGCGAAGGCTTTCGATCTCTTCGAGATCTTTGTGGGCCTGCTTGAGATTGCCGCTGCGGGCCCCGCCGATGGCCCGCGCCCAGTAGGTGACATCCAGATCGCCGGGCATCGCGCCCGCCACCGGCTGCAACGCGGCAGCCTCGGACCAGTGGCGAAGTTCCAGATCGTACATCGCCGGGAACGTGGACAGCGCATTGCTTTGAGGGTCGAAGTCCATGCCGTACATCGACTTCATTTTGGGCATGGTTTTGATTTCATCAATTACCTTGGCGGCGTCGGCTTCGCGGCCGCTTTGCAGGTAGGCGTAGACGAGGAAGTCCATGGCGTGGAACTGGTGGCCTTCGCCGCCCATGTGCATGGCGGCGGTCTTGCGCGTGGCGGCGATGGAGGCGAGGTTGGAGTTGATGTCGTCTTGCCAGAGGCCGACGCGGGCAAAGATGTGCGAGGGCATGTGCAGGGCGTGGGGCGCGGCGGGCGCGATCTGGGCGTAGCGGCGCGCGGCGGGGATGCCGAGCTCGGCCAGTTGCGGCTTGTCGTAGCTGTGGATCAGGTAGTGCGCGACTCCGGGATGGTCGGGTTCGATGGCGAAGAGCTTTTCCAGAACCGCGGCAGCTTGCTTGCGGTTGGCGAAGGTCTCGTCATGGTGCGGCTCGGAGGCCAGCAGCGAGAGCGCGTAGAAGGCGGCGGCTTCGTGATCGTCGGGATAGGTCTCGTGGACCTTCTTCATCGCGTCGGAATAGGCTTTGGCGCGGGCGGCGTGGTCGAGCTTCTTCGAGTCGCCATAGAAGGCGGCGATGGATGAGATGTAGGCGTCTTCGCGCGGAGTGGGCTTTTGCGCTTTCCGGGCGGCGTCGACTTCAGTCAGGCCGCGGGCGATGACTTTCGCGTCGGGCTCGTTCCAGAGCTGGTGCCAGAGGCTCATGGCGACTCCCCAGTGCGCCATGGCGCAGTGCGGATCGTCTTTGGCGATTTGCAGGAATTCCTTCTCGGCTTCCTCGTACCAGAAGGAGTGCAGCAGGGCGACTCCGCGCTCGAAGGGATGCTGCACCGATGCGGCGCAAGAGGTGGGGAAATGGACCGTGCCGAGCTGGGTCTCGGTCAGATCTTCGTGGTGATGGTGGTCCTTGCCTTTGTCGTCGTCAGCGAAGGCGGTCAGGGTAAAGACAAGAGAGAAGAGCAACAGGCATGCCAGACGTTTCATGAGAGACCCCACGGGTGTCGTGACGCGATTCTAGTCAGGGGCGGAGGGACGGGTCAAACTGAGCATGGCTTTGGATTTAGGAGATCCAAAGACTTTAAACGCTAAGTTCGCTAAGAAGTGCAAGACCTAAAAGCCCCACTTCTCGCAAAGGACGCGAGAAATGGGGCACCCGGATTCTAAGTGACAAAGCTCGGTCTAGTTGAACCCCTGGAGCCTGATGATCGCGCCATAGGGCTGCATGCCGTTGGTGCCGGCGGTACCGTACAAGATTTTTCCTGGGGCTAAGGTCAAACGGGAGGGCTCGAACAGATTGCCCGTGAAGGTAAACAGAGTGGAATCGGTCCAGGTTCCGGCCTGGTTGGTCAGCTTGAAGATCGTGCCGCAACCCGAACCCTTACAGTCCGCGTTGTTACCGCCCCACAGGGTGGTGCCGTACAGGCTGCCGGTCTTGTCCATGATCACACCAAAAGGAGAGGAGCCGTCGCTGGCACCAGTGAAGGTGTAGATTTCGGTCTCATTCCAGGGAGTACCTCCGCCAACGGGCGGGGTGAGTTCGAATACGGTGCCATGGTTGGTGGTTCCGCCGTCGGTGGTTGCGCCGTAGAGGTTGCCGGCCTGGTCGGCAACCAGCGCGCCCCAGGCCCTGGTGCCATCGGCGCCGCCCGAGAAGCTGTGCAGCACCGAATAGTCCCAGCTGCTGCCGTTCGGCTTGAGCTCAAACACTACGCCGTTATATCCGGTGCCCGTGTAGAAGGTCGTGCCGTAGAGTTTGCCGGCGCGCACGAGGAGTTGGTTGCTGGGCTGGGAGCCACCGGTAGCCTGAAGCGAATAAATGGTCTTATAGGTCCAGGAGCCACCCGAGGAGGGCGTTAGCTTGAAGACAACTCCACAACCGAGAACGCAACTCGAGCTTCCCCCGTTGGGCGCTGTCCCGTAGATGTTGCCTGCCGGGTCAAAGGCCACGCCGTTGGACGGGAAACCGCCGTCGGCGCCGCCGGTGAAGTTGTACAGAACGCTCTGCGTCCAGGTCCCATCGGCGTTGCGGGTTAGCTTGTAGACCACGCCGGCGTAGCTGGTACCGCCTTCATAAGTTGTTCCGTAGAGGTTGCCCTGGGCGTCCATCGTGATCGGGCCCTGAGGGGCATAGCCGTCGGTGCCGCCGGTGAAGCTGTAGAGAATGGTCTCGGTCCAGACACCTGCGGACTGAGACAGCTCGTAAACCGTGCCGTTGCCGTACTGTCCGCCGCGAAAGGTCGAGCCGTAGAGGTTCCCCGACTTGTCGACGACAAGGCCCTGGGGCCACGCGCCATCGGTGTAGTTGAATTGGACAAGGGTATGCAGCTGGGTGCCGGCGTGGGCGCTGCCTGGAAACAACAGCAGGGCCGCGGACAGAGTGAGCAGGGTGACGACTGAGATCGTGGACTTCATCTTGTGGGGCTTCACGGAATTTCCTCCTGGTGCGACGGAAGGGCTGGTTGAGATTGTTCGCGCGAAGTCGCGACTAGAGTAGCAAGGGACATAATCGGGCACAGCAAGGTGTACATCGTGGTTACTCCGACGGGGTAGCGCCTTGGGGACAGACGTCAAGAAAATGGAGTTCATCGTAGCCGCAACCGGTCGCCGTGTCAATCGCGGGTGGGGGCTGTTTCAGGCCGGCCGGATTGACAAAGCAGCGGCGGAGTCAGACCCAAAGTCGAGTGTCTTGACGCAATCGAGCGATGTCCCTGGTCGGCGCATTGCCGAAGAAGCGGCTGTATTCGCGGCTGAACTGCGATGCGCTGAGATAGCCCACACGCTGGCTCGCAGTACCCGCGTCCATCATGGTGGACAACATAAGGCGCCTCGCCTCTTGCAGGCGCAGTACTTTTTGATAGTGCAGCGGGCTCATTGAAGTCACGGACTTAAAGTGCTCGTGGAACGAGGAAACACTCATGTGCACCAGTTCGGCCAGGTCCTCCACCTTCATGGGTTGAGAGAAGTTGGTGCGTAGCCAGGAAATGGCCTTCGCAACCCGGTCCACGCTGGACTCTGCGAAGCCCATTTGAGCCACGCGAACACCCATGGGGCTGCGAAGGAGACGGATCAGAATCTCATCGACGATCAGAGGCGCTACGAGTTCGGCATCTCCGGGATGCGAAAGACATTCCATCAACCTGATCGCAGCGTTGACAATGCGCGGATCGGACGGCGCCACGTAGACGGCACGCCTGTCCTTCTCTTGCACTGGAGGCAGACCGTGGGGGTACACCTTCAGGACCAACTCGGCAATCTTGCGCGGCTCGAGGTCGAGCCTGAGAGAGAGGTAAGGCTCGGATTGGCTGGCTTGTGTGATCTGGGAAGCGATGGGCAGCGCAACGGAAAACACGATCATGCGCGAGGCGTCGTACTCGTACACATCATTTCCGACGATGACGGTCTTCGCTCCCTGGGCTGCGATGCACAGCGACGGTAATCGCAAGGTGTGGAAACATTCCGAGTTGAGTCGGGAATAGCGGCCCGCGTGCAGACCTGGGATGCGGAGCTCGAAACTCTGGTCGTAGGGGGCATAGGCGGCAATCAAACGGGCGAGTTTAGAAGTATCTCGCTCGCTAGGCGACGGTTCACTGCCTGCTCGCCGCAGAGACACAACTTTGCCGCTGGTCTTCACGCCTTTGACAGTACCTCCTTCACGTAAGCGGGTTTCAGCGGAAGCCGCCGAACCATCTTTCCAGTTGCGTCATGGAGGGCCGCGGCGATGGCTGGGGCAGCGAGGGCATTGGCCGCTTCCGAGCCTCCGCCGTAGGCGCCGACTTTCGGATTGTTGAGCAGCACGACTTTGATCTCGGGGATGTCCGCCATGGTCGGGATGGGATAGGAAATCCAGTCGTCCGTGGTGATTCCGGACTCGTCAAACGTGACTTCTTCGAACAGCGCGTGGCCGATTCCCATGACCGCGCCGCCTTCGACATTCCGTTTCAATTGCATCGGGTTCACGACGATGCCGGGATCCACCGCGATCGTATACTTCTCCACCATGATCACACCGGTACTGGGAGTGACGGCGATCTGACAAACGCAGGCCCAGTAGGAGCCACTGCGTAACATGAGCGAAACTCCGCGACCGCGCCGGGGCGTTGATCCGGTGGATGCGGCATCGGGCCGCGGAGAGGGGCGAGTGTCCCAAGCCGAAGCGTCCCGGACTGCTTTCAGCACACCGATGGCCCTCTCTTCGCTGGCGTGGTCGATGCGGAACTGGATGGCGTCCGCGCCCGCGAGCGCTGCTGCTTCATTGAGGGCCAGTTCGCGCGGATAGTTCTGCTGGAACTGCCCTGGCGTGCGCATGCTGTGGTCGCGAAGACCGACGGCGAGAGGCGAAGCTTTTTGTCCCACCTGGAAGGTGCCGTGACCGCGCTCGATTACGTTGGGGACCGGAGCGTAGAGCCACGGATCCTCAATGCCGTTGACGGTGGAAGTTACACCATCGGAATGAACCTCGGGCGCCGCCATAGTGGGCAGGCCCGCGAGGACCGCACCGATTGGCCGATCATCCTGCATCGCCGGCATGTAGTGGTCGATTTGATAGGCGGCGATTGTGCCTTTTTCGTCGACTGCGATCTGAACATCGGAGAAAGCCGCCGCCGATTGCGTGGACCACTGCATATCGTCGGCGCGCATCCACTGCACGCGCACCGGTTTGCCGACGGCTTGGGACAAGAGCACCGCTTCGTCTTCAGCGCCCGCGTTTCCGCCGTTCGACCGTCCGTAGTGGCCCGGTCCGGGATACGAATGCACGATCACATGATCGGGGGTGATGCGGAGCATCATTGCAATTTCGCCGCGAAGCGCCTGCGGATTCTGGTTGTGCGTGTAGATGTGCACCGTGCCGTCCGCCTTGACATCGGCAACGGCCATGGTTGGGCCGATCGGCGCGTGCTTCATGTAAGAGAGTTGATAGGTGGCGGAAAGCTTCTTGTGAGCGGAGGCGAGCGCGGGACCTACATCACCTTTGTTGGCCTCGCCCTTGGAGACGGGAGCGCTCGTCCAATCAGCTTCTTCGCGCAGGTGCTGATAGAGTTTGGCGTTGCCGGGCAGGCCTTTCCAGTCGGTCCACTTCGTGCCGCTGGCTATGTGGTCGGACGCCTGGATCGCTTCCCACTCCGTGGGTGCGACCACTCCGACGAGATTGCCCTTCACGATGACTTGCGAGTTCGGGAACTTGGTCTTGTCCAGCTGACCGGCAGCGACAAGAGTCGAGCCGAGGGTCTTCGGATGCACCACCCGCGCATGCAACATGCCGGGGAGGCGCACATCGGTCGCCCAAGTTTCCTTGGCCGCCACTTTCGAACTGATGATGGAATTCTTGAACGACTTGCCGATGACCGTGTACTCGCTGACCGGCTTCATCGGGGGATTGCCCTCGATGGTCAACCCGAAGATGCTGGTGAGGTCCCCCTTCACCGGAATTGTGAGCTTCAACTGCTGGTTCTTTATGAGGTCGCCGTAGGAAATGCGCTTGCCGCCGCCGGAGACGATGCCGTCTTTCGCGGAGAGCTTGTCCTTCGGTACGCCGAATCGCTCGGACGCTAGGTCGAGCAGGGCCTGGTAGGTATAGGCGGCCGCCTTGCGGATGTTGGGCGTTCCATGGCCGAGGAAATCGAAGGCGCCGCTTCCGTCGGGCGTGCGATCCGTATCTCCCGCGACCACCGTGGTGATGGCTTCGAAGGGCACGCTCAACTCGTCGGCCACAATTTGCCGGTAGGCGGTGAAGGTTGTGCCCTGGCCGAAATCGCTCTTGCCGGTGCGAATCAGAATCGTGTTGTCAGGGTTAATCTCAATCCAGGAACTAGGGAGGGTGGGATCAAGCGAGTTCTTGAACGTACCGGGTTTGCTGGTGTCGCCCTTCAGAAGCTCGGGGCCGACGAAGCTGAATCCCACGACGAGGACGCCACCCGCTTTTATGAATTGACGGCGCGACAGCGTCGGTCCGAGAACGGTCCCTGGTTTTTCGGGCGTGACTTTTTCACCCATGGTGGCCATCGCTTAGCTCCTCTTCGCCATGATGGTTGCGGCATGTTGCACGGCGTCAATGATTGCCACGTAGGTGCCGCAGCGGCAGAGATTGGGCGACACGCCGGAGGTGGTGAAGGCCGCTTTGATCTGCGCCAGGGTGGGATTGGAAGTGCTTTCGAGCAGTTCGGTGGCCTTGATCATCATGCCGTTCTGGCAAAAGCCGCACTGCGGCGTCTGCTCCTCGATCCACGCTTGCTGCACCGGGTGCAGCGTGGTCTTGGCTTCCTCAGCCGACAGGTGCTTTTGCTTGGCCCATCTGGCAGGCAGACCTTCGAGCGTGGTGATTTCCTGGTTGGCGACGCTCGCGACCGAGGTTACGCAGGAACGCACTTCCTTGCCTTCAACCAGAACGGCACAGGCTCCGCATTGCGCAAGTCCGCAGCCAAACTGTGGGCCGATCAGTTGGAGATCGTTGCGCAAAACGTAGAGCAGCGGAGTGTCGTCAGGCGCCTGCACCTCGCGCCGGACTCCATTGACATTCAGCGTGACCATAGAGAACTCCCTCCGAAGGGACTTCGAAATTCAGATGATTTCTTTGAGTTAAAGACTCCCCAGTTTTTCTGGCCCTGGTCCGTTCGCCAAGGTTCTTGCTGTAGCCGACATTTTAACTCGCCTGCGTGCTCGCCCTCCAGGCAACAGCGACGCTTCGCAGCGGAATGGCGATCAGCGCGTCGGGACGACCACCGCTACGTCGAACTTTGAATAGTACTTCTTCACATCGCCGGCGTACTTGGCTCGGAATTTCTCGATCACGGACGACACCTCCGTTTTAGCGGTGATCGGAACGGCCTGAAAGGCAGCCTTCTCGCCGCCCGCCTCGATCTGCATCGACGAATTGTTGAGCACGTTCTTGTACCACTGCGTGTCCGACCCCTTCACGGGCAAGAGATACACCTTTCCGCCCTCCCACACGAACCAGATGGGCACTGAGATGGCACGTCCTGACTTTCTGCCGGTCACGGTGATCGTAATTTCGCGGTATCGGGAAAGCCGGTCTTTTAGGGCATCGTTCTGCGCTGGCATGTGCACTCCTGCTCCTAACTGCTTTGCCAAGACTCCTTGCTTTCAGGCTTTAGACAACAGCTCTTTTGCGATCATGATGGCGGTCATTGCGTTGGGCCAGCCTGAATAAAACGCCAGATGAGTAATGACCTCGATCAGTTCCTGCTCTTTGACTCCGTTTTCTACCGCTTTGCCGAGATGAAATCGCAACTGGTCCGGACGGTTCAATGCAATCAGTGCGGCCACTGTAATGAGGCTGCGATCGCGCGGCGATAACTCCTTGCGCTCCCAGATGTCGTCGAAAAGCACTCGGTCCGTGAGTTCAACCAACTTGGGGGCAAAGGTACCGATCAACTGGTGTGCTGCGTTCGAATGTTTACTCAAGGTCGTTACTCCTTCCGATTTCACGGCATTTGCAGACCGGTCAGTAATGTTCCCAGGTAACCGACCAGTGCTCGTCTGAACGAGACGACTTAATGATCAGGTGCCCGCCCTCGGTGAACTGGTACACGCGCGGCAGGTCTTTGCCGACCAGGAGGTCGCGCGTAACCGATGCTTGCACGTGATGGGTCACCGTGTGCGTTACTTCGTCTACGTCGTAGCTCCCGAAGGAAGCCTCATACCCATCCTGGACATACTCATTGGATTGAGCATTTGCCGACTTGGGGTACATCAGCTGCACCGACATGTGGCCATCCCGCGTGTAGATCAGCATGCCTTTGGGTTGAGTGATGGGGTTGGGCTTTCCATCCGGCCCGGGTGCTTCGATCCGCACCAGATGCCACGCCCCGATCAGCCTTTCCTTGGCAGAACCGGCATCTTTTTTGTGTGCGGACTGCGCGTGCGATGCTGCGGAGAAGGCAACAGCAATGGCCAACGTTCCGTAGAGTAGAGCTTTCATCTCCAATTCCCCCTCGTCTCAACCAGTGCGTAGAACGTTCTAACCGTGCCTGTGGCTTAGCGGCCGACCAGCGTCTGATGAAATGCGGGGTACCGGGCACCTTCGAGTTTGATCTGCGAGGAGGCGGTCTCCAAGTCACGCATGTCGTCAGGCGTCAGTTGCACGTTCACCGCCCCCAGGTTTTCTTCAAGACGGTCGAGCTTGGTGGTGCCCGGGATCGGCACGATCCACGGCTTCTTCGCAAGAAGCCAAGCGAGGGCGATCTGCGCAGGTGTTGCCTTCTTTTGTTCTGCGAAGGTAGTGACCAGATCAACTAAGG
>Ga0075017_100000114_pt1 | contig 35064 bp, 23 predicted proteins | sample AleBraG_ABR_2012_FD_71475 | JGI IMG/M metagenome (GOLD analysis project Ga0075017, IMG submission 71475) | Freshwater sediment microbial communities in response to fracking from Pennsylvania, USA - Alex Branch Run_MetaG_ABR_2012 | ecosystem: Environmental > Aquatic > Freshwater > Creek >... | reverse complement strand
CGCCGCCAAGGACCTCTCCGGCCTCTCCGACTTCCGCGGTCCAAAGGACAGTGGCGGGAAAGTTACTCCCAGTCTTCTGTTTCGTGATTCCTACGAAGGCTGTACGATTGGACCTTATGTCTCGCAGTTTCTGCTTCAGCCCGTGGCTTTTGGCGCGCAACAGATCGACACCACCATCAAGACGAACCAGGCCGCCACGGATTTCAACAGCGATTTCCCGACATGGCTGAAGGTAATCAATGGCTGGCAGCCGCCGGCCTCTCCTGCCATCGCGAGTGGGCCACGCGTCTATTGCTGCAACGGTCGAGCAGCGTCCCAGTATGTGCACGTTGACGTGTTGTTTCAGGCGTACTTCGTTGCTTGCGTCAACCTTCTGAGCAACGGTTACGCAGCAGCGATCGAGAATCCTTATGGACAGCAAATCGACAATGGGACTGGCAAACCATTGCCGACCGGAATGTTCGGGACCATGTCGCAAGTCGGTTTCGGAACTTTCGGAGCACCGGCTATTGCCACGCTCGTCTGCGAAGCGGCATCCCGGGCGCTCAAGCACATGTGGTATCAGAAATGGATTGTACACCGAAGGCTCCGGCCCGAAGAGTTCGGAGGGCGCGTGGAGGCCCAGAGGTTGGGGCTTAACACGTACCCGTTCCACGCCGACCTGTTCGGCTCTTCCGTGCTCCCCAAAATTCTAGCGAATCCCCGTTTCAAGAGCCATCTTCTTCCAGTAGCGTTTCCCGAGGGTTCGCCGGTTCACACGTCGTACGGCTCCGGTCATGCCACGGTGGCGGGCGCTTGCGTGACCATGCTGAAGGCTTTTTTTGACGGATCTCAGATCGTCAAGAATCCCATGGTTCCCGACCCCAGCGATCCCACCAAGCTAATTCCTTACGTCGCCCCGAAAGGAGAGCCGCCCCTAACGGTCTTAGGCGAGCTGAATAAACTCGCGTCTAACATTTCCCAGGCCCGCAATATCGCCGGAGTTCATTGGCGCACTGATGCCACCGAATCCAACAAGCTCGGAGAAGAAGTCGCCATCAGTATGCTTCGCGATATGAATGACCTTTACAACGAGCCCTTCAATGGTTTCAGTTTAAGTCGGTTTGACGGCACGGCTATAACGATCTGAACGGCCAATGGGCGCCCTTTGGGCGGTTGGTGGACAGATATAAAGAGGCCGCTTTTCTTGTTGCTGGGATTTCTCGCCGATTTGCTGGTCGCAGAGTGTCGTGGGGGATCGAGGAGCAGGAATCCGAATGCAGACGGAGGAACGGTTGGATTTCAGATTTCGAGAGCGGAGTGTCGTATTATGAGAACAATCGCGCAGGTCCTGGCCAAGGGCATTCAGAGCATCCCGGATTTGCAGGAGAGTCTTGCTTTGGCGGCCCAGTTGGAATTTTCGACGATTCCGCCGTATCTGTGTGCCGAATGGTCGATCAAACCTGATGCCGATCCCGGCCAGGTAGCGAGAATGATTCACGGGATCGTGGTGCAGGAGATGCTGCATATGGGGCTTGCGCTCAACATGCTGGCGGCGATCGGAGGAAAACCCTCGATTGCGCAAGCGGGGTTCGTGCCGAGCTACCCGACGGATGGGCTGCCGGGAAACGTCCATCCTCACCTCAAGGTTGACCTATTGCCATTTGGCAACGAGGCACTGGACACGTTTCTTCAGATTGAATATCCGGAGAAAGGGCCAATCGCGCTTGACGCGGCGCAGTTCTTCCCTACAATCGGCGATTTCTATGATGCAATCTCAGAAGCCTTCCAGCGGCTGCAACCGCCCATTGGCAGTGCGCCGCAAGTCGAAACGAGCTTAATATCGGATACTCTGTTCAAGATCGCTTCCGTTTCCGACGCCTTGCGCGCGATCGACGAGATAAAAGAGCAGGGTGAAGGCACAACGGAGTCGCCATTCGAGAGCACTTTCGACGCCACAACGCCGGCGCACTACTATACGTTCAAACAGATTCGCCAGCAGCATCAGCTGAAGAAGGGGACCGACGGAGTTTGGCGCTTTGATGGACCTGAGATCAAGCCGCCAGGAGTGAATCTGTTTACACCTGCGACCGATGCCCATGCCTCGGATGAGTTCAACGTTGTGTTCTCCGATCTGCTGCGCTTAATGGAGCAGTCCTGGAGCACGGGTCCGGCGACGATTGATGACGCAGTAAATCAGATGCTCATGCTGCAGGACAGCGGAATGGCTTTAATTACGAAGGGGATTCGCCCCGAGTTTCGCTGGACGGACGGCACGAAGCTGCCTCAGCGTTCGCAACTTATGTTGGCAAGAAAGCAGACACTTATGAAATCGAAAAATGGTAACTACATTCAAGCCTTGCGCATTGTAACCGCGCAAGGCTCCAAAGCCGAATCGCGCACCCGGGCAGCTGCCAGGATGTTGCCCGCCGCGCTGGCGCCTGGTTTTCCCGCCACCCCGGCGCACGACCTCATTTTCCACGGAGGCAGAACGATTCCCAATCTTTCGTTTTTCAATTTTTTTGTCGGCGGCCAAGCCGCCTGGCAGCAGAGCGATGTAGATAACATTAATTCCGCGCTCAGTGCCGCCATGAGCGATGCACATTTGAATAACGTGATGCAGCAATATTTTCACGGGCCCATTACGAGCCAGCAACTCGGATCAGCGGTTCTCGCCGGATCGCCGCCCGCGGTTGTGTCGCAAGGTGATGCCGAGGATTTGTTAACACGGTTGTTCCTGGCCGGCAAGTTGGATGCGACGGATCTGGAAAATACGGTTTTCAACTTCATGCTACCCAGCAAGACAATCCTGAACGACAACGCGGGGACGACGTCGGCGCAGATGGCTGCGCAATTCGAGAGTGATAAGAAGCCGCATCGCGCTATACCCGCGCCGGACGAGGTGGATTCCACGGGCGGCCTAGGCGGATATCACGGTTCGATTGTGGTCAACAATCAAACACTCTATTACGCCATCGGTGTGTACTCGGAAGTGCTGGCGGGAGGGAAGCCAAACGGGATTCCGGCCTTCCCGGACCCCTGGAAAAATGTGGTCGCCACCTTTTATCACGAACTCAACGAAGCCCGTACCGATGCGGACGTGGAGCAGGCCAATCGCACCAACGACGAAAAGCTGGTTGGGTGGACTTCGCGGAAGGGGGAGGAGTGCGGCGACTTCCCTGTGTTTGAAGCGAAGCCTCTGAGCAAGGTGTTCCAGGAAGTTCCACTGGCCAACGGGAACGGTACGGTGCCCGTGCAGTTCCAGTATTCGAACGCGGTACACGGTCCGGAAGGGCCAATCGCGATGCCCCACTAGACTCATAAGGAGGACGACATGATCAAGACCGTAAAGATATATCCGCCGATTGGCGTCGCGCGTTTAGGCAATAGCCCGGATGGATACTTCGTTGGTCCCGAGAGGCCTAATGAAGTGATCTCTCCGGCGGGAGGCTTCCGCGATGCCGGAGGGCTCATCAAGCGGCAGGCAGCGCGATTCCGATTGTTCGGCTTCGACGAAAACAACCAATTGGTAAACGAGATCACGGCCAACGACGCGACCATCCAATGGACCGCGCATCTGGCCAATACGAAGGCGGCCGCGGAGTTCTTCCACCCCAAGAGCGAGGCGAATCCTCCGATGCGGAACGCGGGCTTCACCGGGGATCGCAATCAGTTGAAGCTGGACCCCGGGCCTGCAAGTTTGGGCGGCAAGAATCCGGATTTCGTGGATCTCAGCAAGTCGAGAACTCTGGGGACGGCGAAAGACCTGGTGGTAAATCAGCTTTTCCTGGACAAACAGGTGAGCTTCGTTCTGGGTACGATTACGACCGACGATGCCGGGCGTCTAGTAGTGATGGGCGGCCACGGAGAGTCAAAGTCACCCACGGGCCGGGATTTGAGCGGCGGCGACTTCGCTGATCACGATGGATGGTACGACGACGTTTCGGATGGAGTCATCAGCGCGTCTGTGACGCTGAACGATGGGAGTACGCCCACCGTGGCGAGCGCGTGGGTGCTGGTAGCGCCGCCGAAGTATGCGCCGGGAATTCAAAGTGTAGTTTCACTCTACGATACGCTCTTGCAGGCGGCGATTGACAAGGGACTGACGCCCGCTCCGTTCGCTGACCCGAACTTCAAGCCGTCGCTGGCGGGTGACATTCTTCCGATCCTGACACGGGCCGCCAACATGCGCTGGGTCTACGACAATGGGCAGGCGCAGTTCGATCCAGCGGCGTTTCACCACACCTTCAATACGATGCCACCGGCGGCTCGAGCGGTGGTTTTCAATAAACTCGCGGTACCATCGGCGACTCCGGGGAATCCGGGAACGGGCACTGGCGATATGCCTAAGATGTGGTCGGATCTCTACCCGGCTGGACCGAACGGCACCCTTACGCAGACGCAGTACAAGATGCTCCGGATGTGGAGGGATGGCAACTTTGTGCCGGGAACGCCGCCTTCTCCCGCAGATCCGATCACTCCGGAAGGACTGACGAAAGCGGCGTTGAATCCGTGCGTGGGGGCGGCTTTTTTTCCGGGGATCGAGGCGAGTTGGAAGATTCGCGATGTGTTCCCATTCGTGGAGCCGTTCCGGTTGGATGCATCGCAGATGCACCCGGGCGACGTGAGCAGCCAGATGTCGTTGCCGTGGCAATCGGATTTTCTCGACTGCGCCGTGGAGGCTGGCAATACGAATACGCAGTTGGTGTGGTGGCCGGCGCAACGTCCGATCGAAGTGCTCAAGGGGGGCAATACCGATTACATTCCATGGGCGCGTGTTGCCGAGGGATCGACGGTTGAGATGTCGGTCGACCAAATGGTGACGGATTGGTTCAAGCTCGGGTTTGTCCTGCAGCAGGCCAACGGCCGCTTTGAAGAGGTGGATCGTTTTTGAGCGGCTTCGATGTGATCGTAATCGGCGGCGGTCCGGCTGGCTGCGCGGTAGGTATGCTGCTGGCGCGTGAGGGGTGCAAGATCGCGATTGCCGAGAAACCGCGACGTGGCAATTTCTGTATCGGCGAAACGCTGCCCCCACAAGCGGGCAAGATTCTTGGGGAATTGGGTGTTTGGGAAGCATTTCGAGTGCAGGGGCATCGGGCTTCTCCAGGGATCGTGTCCGTGTGGGGCTGCGCGGAACCGTGGGCGACTGACTTTCTTTTTTCGCCACACGGGAATGGATGGCATATCGATCGTTTCCGATTCAATGCTTTCTTGGTGGAAGAAGCAGTTCGTTCCGGAGCCGTGTTTCTTAAGGACTTGGCAATAGCGAATTGCATGGAATGCCGTGAGGGCTGGCGGATCGGAGCTCTGCGATGCCGCGTGGTCGTAGACGCTACTGGACGGCGACCGGCGGGTCTGTTGGGATTTCCGCGGCGGGTGGTCTTAGACAGGCTGATCGCAGTCGCGGGATTGGGCGAGTCGGCGAGGGGCGGATCCGTCAGCGATTACACGCTGATCGAAGCGGTGGACGATGGGTGGTTTTACTCGGCGCTCTTGCCGTGTGGCGAGTATGTGGCTGCGTACATGACCGATGCGGACCTTTACGCGCAAGGGTGCACTCGTTCGGGCACGTTTTGGGGGGATCAACTCGCCAAGGCGCCGCAAACGAAAGAACGGATTGAGCGAACTCCGTCGAGATTGGGTTTGTTTTCGGCGGTGACATCGGTGCGGGAAAAGGCTGCGCGACGCAACTGGGTGGCGGTTGGCGACGCGGCTCGGAGTCACGATCCGCTGTCCGGGTTGGGGTTGAGCACGGCGCTGAACATGGCGCGGGATGCCGCCGGAGCGGTGATGCGGGAGTTGAGCGGTGGAGGCGGCGCAGAGGAATATGACCGCGCGAACTGCGAGGCTTTCGCGCAGTACCGTCAGGCGCATCGGATGTATTACGGAATGGAGGTCCGGTGGCCGCAATCGAAGTTCTGGAAGCGGCGCCGGAGGGCATGACATGCTAATCGGGAGACAGTCAGCGCGGGAGACAGTGACAGCCTGAATTGACCCCTGCGCAAAATCGCAAAGAGCCACTCGCTCTGTCCCTCTAAGTGAATTCCGCCGCCAGCGCACCACCTCTCACGATATCGAGGCTGCTCAAGGCCTTTTGAGAGGAAATTGGGAGATGCGACAGACTGGCGGGCTTTGTATTCCAATTCCGACACTCCCGACGAAGCGACATTCCTGGGCCGTCGCACCCTTCTGGCAGCCGCTCGGCGAGGAGCAGTTGGTTGGGTCGGCTCGATGAACATTTGCGGCGCAAGCGCGTTGAGAAACTGAAGCCCGTTGCATCGCGTTGTCGCAGCCGTCAGGCTCAAGTTCGAAGACACGTTGCGGCGCCATCATTCGTGAGGAACTATAACCCAGCGCCGCCTTAGGCAGATGGAGTCAAAGCGGGGTCAAAGCGGGGTCAAAGCGGGGACAGCCCGCATGTTTCCGTTCCTCTAACGCGCTCTGCGCGACATCGACCTTAGCACTGCCGCAAGCTTCGGCCGCCCGCCCGGCTGAGGCGCCAGCGTAACCTCAGTGGGGGGGGGCGCCCAATGCACGTGGTTCGTCATTCGGCAGTAGCCGAGCAAATCGGTGTCACGGCGCGCGGCTGCGGTTCGGACAGCCTCAGAAACGCAAACGGTTGGGCCCGGCTTTTAGGGCACCGGGATCACTGGGACCTTGGCGGCGGCGATGGCGTCATTGAACCGGACCACCGACGCGCTCAGTTGCCCCATGCTCTGCGTGGCGCTGGCGATAGCGGTCTTCACCAGCGCGATCTGCTGCAACTGGCTCTGGCTGGGCACGGCGGAATAAGATTCCAGCGCCTGAACCAGTCCGGTGACTCGCTGCATCAGAGGCTGCAGACGAAACTCCGGTTCCGGCCGGCCGAGTTCTTCCTTAAGCTCCTCCGGCGAGGGCGCCTCAAAGAAATTCCGGCTGGCGAACATCGGCCGCATCTCGTCCAGCGCCTTCTTCAGCGCTACAGCCTGTGTCTTCACGTCGTCCGGAATTTTCGGCGCATCCGGCTTCTTCCAGGATGCTTGCAACGCCGTCAGGGCCGAATCCGCGTCTGTGAACTTCTTGCGCAGTTCCGCTGCTTGCTTGGTCATGCCCACCAGTTCGTTCAGGGAGGCGCGCCGCTTGGAGCGCTCGGCGGCCGAGAACCAGGTCACGCGCGGGTCTTCTTCCATCACGAATTTCTTGGCAGCCTTGCTGCCGCCGATCGTGATCTCCACCGTGTAATCGCCGGGATCCAGCAGCGGGCCGTTCAGCGCACCGGCGGCATTCTCGCCTCCGCCTTGAGCCGCGGCACGAGCGGCCTGTTCTTCTTCCTGCGGCGTTGGCGGCACAATCCGGTCGGCGCGCAGATTCCAGGCCACGCGGTTGACTCCGGCTTCCACAGTTTTGGGCTTGACGGTGGCCACCTGCTTGCCGGTGGCGTCCAGAATCGCAATTTTGACATCCTTGAGTTCCGGTTTCGCCTTGGTCCAGAAGTCGATGATGGCGCCGTAGGGCGGATTGGCGCCCACGAACGCATCATGGCCGTCAAAGTCGCGCGTATGCGCCAGCCGCCAGGGAATCGCCGGCCGCACATTGAACACTTCCAGGCTGCTGTCGGCCACTTTATTCGACATCTGCTCCAAAGCGCTGATGCTGTCCAGAATCCACACCGACCGGCCATGCGTGGCCAGAATCAGATCGTTGTCTCGCGGATGGATGGCGATGTCGTCCACCGGAACCCTCGGCAGATTGTTCTTCAACTCCTGCCAGTTGGCGCCGCGATCAAACGAGACGTAGAGCCCGAATTCACCGCCCGCGAACAAAAGATCGCGGTTGCGCGGATGCTCCCGGATGGTGTGAATTGCGGCCTGTTTGGGCAGGCCATTGCCGATCGGTTTCCAGGTTTGGCCGAAGTCGGTAGTGAAGAAGAGGAACGTGTTGAATTCGTCGGACCGATGCCCATCGAAAGCCAGATACGCCGTGCCCGCGTCAAATGCGGAAGGCGTCACGCGGCTCACATACGTGCCTTTCGGAACACCGGGAACATTGGCAGTGACGTTCTTCCAGGTTTCGCCGTCTTGGCTGACTTGCACGTTGCCGTCGTCCGTGCCGGCCCAGAGAATGCCGGAGCGTATGGACGATTCGGTCAGCGTGGTAATGGTGGGAAACGCCGCCACGCCGTCGTTGCGCGACAGCACGGTGCGGTCTTCCATCTTGCGGCCCATGATGCTGAGCGTTTTGCGGTCGACATTCGAGGTCAGGTCGGGCGAGATGCGCTTCCAGTTGTCGCCCTGATCGGTGGATTTGAAAACGTAGTTGCCGCCGTAGTACAGGGTCTTGCGATCGTGGCTGGAGACCACCACGGGCGAGTTCCATTGGAAGCGGAAGCGCGACATCTTGTCGTCGTCTTCCCGCGGACGCAAGCTGCGCGATTCATGCGTCCGCAAATCGCGCCGGATCAGGTTGCCGTCCTGCGATTCGGCGTAGACGATCCACGGCTCCACGGGATCGATGCGCGCATAGAACCCGTCGCCGCCGGCCACAGCGTACCAGTCGTCATTGGTGATGCCGCGAACATTGGCACTGGCGCTGGGACCACACCAGGAATTGTTGTCTTGCAGACCGCCGCAGACCTTATACGGCTTGGACATGTCGTAGCCGATCTCGTAGAACTGCGCGATGGCGATTTGCTCGCGTGCGTCCCAGGAGCGGCCGGCGTCCCGGCTAAAGTGAATGCCGCCGTCGCAGCCGACGATCATGTTGTCCGAGTTGGACGGATCGATCCAGATGGCGTGAAAATCCACGTGAATGCGGGTGATGCGGTTCTGCACGAAAGTCTTGCCGCCGTCTTCCGAGTACGCCATGTTGACGCCGGCCATCCAGATCCGTTGATCGTTGTTCGGGTCGATGCGGACCTGGCTGAAGTACATAGGGCGGGCATTGTTGTTGCTCATTTTGACCCAGTTCTCGCCCTTATCGTCGCTGCGGTACACGCCGGATTGCTCGCTCTCCACCGATGCGTAGACGACGCTGCCATTGCGCCGGTACACGTCCAGACCGATGCGGCCCATGTCACCTTTCGGCAGGCCGTTGGTCAGTTTCTTCCAGGTGGCGCCACCATCAGTGGTGCGATAGATGCCGCTGCCCGGTCCGCCACCGTTGAAGCCGAATGGCGAGCGGCGCCGCTGATAAGCCGCGGCGTAGATGGTGTCCGGATTGTTCACGTCCATGGCGATGTCGTTGACGCCCGTGTCGGGATTGATGTACAGCACCTTGCTCCAGGTTTTTCCGCCATCGGTGGTTTTGAAAACGCCGCGTTCTTCATTCGGTCCCCACAGGCGGCCCTGCGCGGCGACATAGACGATGTTGGCATTGGCCGGGTGAATGAGAATGCGCGGGATATGGTGCGTTTCCTTGAGGCCCATGTGCGTCCATGTCTTGCCCGCGTCGGCCGACTTGTAGACGCCGTTGCCCCAGGACGAGCTTTGCCGATTATTGGCTTCGCCGGTACCCACCCACACGACATCCGGCTCCGATTGCGATACGGTGACATCGCCGATGCTGGAGACGGCCTGGTCGTCAAATACAGGTTTCCAGGAGATTCCGCTGTCCACACTTTTGAACACGCCGCCCGATGCGGTGGCGGCATACACGATGTTGGTGTTGCGTTCCACGACGGCGAAGTCGTCAATGCGGCCGCCCATGTTGGCGGGGCCGATCTCGCGGAACTGGAGGGCCTTGAAGTGTTCGATTTTCGGTTGGGCAAACGCGGCGGTTAGCACGAGGGCAAAGCAAAGCTGATTTCGCATTTGGTTTAGTGTACAACCGTCCCGCGGGCGCCAAGGAACAGCCCATCCGCCAGGGGACAATCCTACAGTAGTTTTGAGCGATAAATCCCGGACGGCGGTCCGGAATGTCCCCGTTCGCTCTCTTCCAGCAACGAAGCGAGATAGGTGGGCGCTACCGGGTCTCCTTCCCTGGGAGCCCACGGCGCAAAGTCCTTGTCGTTGGCTGCCGAATAGGGGCCCGGCTTCACTTCGTAACAGATCGCTTCGTCCGAGAGCACCGCGATAGTGTGCCACACGCCGGGGCCGATATCGATGCCCAGCGGGTCATGGCCCAAACGATGGACGCTCTCGACGCGCCCCGCATCGTCAAAGAGGAAGAACGCCAATTCGCCTCGCAGGACCAGGAACGATTCCGATTTGGGCGGATCGAGGTGGCGGTGCGGCGCGATATAGGTGCCGCGCAGCATCACGTTCAGAAAACGGTGGGGGTTGTCCTCGAGCGTCGGATGAAAATTGTAGTTAATTCGCCGGCGGGGCGATTGGCGTGCCCGAGCCAGCAGGCGCTCAAACAGCGAGTTCTCGATGAGCTGCATGCTCTCACTTTAGCGTCCGCCGCCAATCTCGAGAATGGTCCCCGTCACGTAGGATGCCGCGGGAGAAAGAAGCCAGGCAACGCCGGCGGCGATCTCATCGGGAGTTCCGGGACGCTGTAGGGGAATCGTTGGGCTGAGGCGTCGCAACCGGTCCGGCGCGCCGTTGGCGGCATGCAGATCGGTGTCCACCAAGCCTGGCGCGACGGCGTTCACACGAATGCCTTCGCCCGCGACCTCGCGGGCCAGTCCGATGGTGAAGCTATTGATGGCGCCCTTGGAAGCTGCGTAGTGGACCCATTCACCTGTGCCGCCGGTGCGGGCGGCCAGGGAAGAAATATTGACAATGGCTCCGCCGCGGCCGCCATGTTTGGTCGACATTCGCCTTATGGCTTCGCGAGCACAGAGGATGGTTCCGGAGACATTGACCGCCAGCATCCGGGTGAGCATGGCGCTAGCGACGTCTTCGACGCGCGCGAAGCCGCCGGTGATGGCTGCATTGTTGACCAGTGCGTGTACGGGACCGAATTCGCGTTCGGCCGTTTCAAAGAGGCGCAGGACGTCGTCTTCCACGGCGACGTCAGCTTGGATGGCCAGCGCCGGCGTGCCCGAATCGCGCAGTTGCTGCACTATGCACTGGGCGGCGGCTTCATCCCGTGCGAAGTTGACCGCGACGCTGTAGCCCCCGGCGCCCAGTTGCCGAGCGATGGCCGCGCCGATGCCGCGACTGGCTCCGGTGACGATGCAGAGAGACATATTTCAATATAGAAGCACTCTTGCCTGAGAAGCCTGAAACGAAGCCGGGGCGAGAATCACAAGAAAGTAACTGAAATGGGAATGGAGAAGAAATGACATTTACTAGCTGGAAAAGAATCGCCGGAATTATGCTGTGCCTGATGCTTTCGGCTGAAACCGCTCTATCTCAGGCTCACGACCCGGGACCGCGGTCTGGGGCCAGCGCCGGGGGACCAATCCCTGGTCTCACTCCCGATCAACTGAATTTGTTCTACGAGGGCGCCAGCCGGTTCGCGGCGGTCGAGAAGGTTATCGATGGCCTGGGTCCGCGCATGAACTTCATTAGTTGCTCCGGTTGCCACGCCTATCCAGCGATCGGCGGATCGGGCCCCAAGATGAATCCGCAGTATCAATACGCCACTGGACCGGATCACGGCACCAACACCGTTCCCTATTTTCTGACGGCCGATGGACCGACGCGCGAAGTGAGATTCAAGAAGACCGCGAAAGGCACGCCGGACGGTGGTGTTCATGACATCTTCACCATTGCCGGCATGAGCGGCGTGCCCAGTTCCTGCACCATCGCGCAGCCCGACTTTTCCAACAAGAGCAACATTATTTTTAGAATCCCGACCCCGGTTTTCGGTGGCGGGCTGATGGAGCAAATTCGAGACACGGAGATCCTGGCGAATCTTCAGAATGAGGCCTCCACAAAGGTCCGCATGCAGATCAGGGGAAAGCTGAACGTTGTCGTTTCGGGCAACACCCACACGCAGCAGAGCCGAATCATGGGCGAATCGAACAACAACGGCAACGACGGAACCATCGCGCGCTTTGGATGGAAAGCTCAGAACAAGTCCTTGTTGATTTTCGCCGGCGAAGCCTACAACGTGGAGATGGGGATTTCCAATGAGCTGTTTCAGACCGAGCGCGAGGAAGGGTGCATTCTGGCGACCCCGGTGACGACGCCCAACGACGGCACCAACCCTCCGGACTCAACCAAGCCGCTGGCGATTCTGAGCGATACAGAGCTGTTCGCCGCGTTCATGCGCTTTCTGGCTCCGCCTACGCCTTCTGACACCGAGCCCGGAGGTGCTTCCTCGATTACCAAAGGCAAGGCGCTGTTCTCGCAGGTTGGGTGCAACCTGTGCCACACGCCGACGCTGATGACGGATCCGAGTTCGCGCATCGCCGCGCTCGCCGGCAAGCCCGCTAATCTGTATTCCGACCTGGCGGTTCATCAGATGGGAAAGAACTTGGACGACGGAATCTCGCAGGGCCAAGCGGTGGGAAACGAGTTTCGCACCGCGCCTTTGTGGGGACTCGGCCAACGGTTGTTCTTTTTGCACGACGGGCGCACCAGCGATCTCGTGGTGGCGATCAAAGAGCACAAGGGCTCAAAATCGGAAGCCAACGGCGTGATCAAGCAATACGAGCGCTTGCAACAGAGCGACAGGCAGGATCTGCTTAATTTTCTGCGGTCGCTCTGAGGATGTGGGTGCAATCCAGCCCAACGTCAGTGAGGGAACTTGGCGCTCCTCCCCTCACTGACGTTCGGGGCTGAAGTCGTGGGATCGTGTGACGGGCCGTGCTGCGCGCTGGCGCCGTGCTGGTGTGCCAGGATCGCTTGCAGCAAGCCGTCCATGGTGTACTCTGTGGCCTCGGCATGTACAGCGAGACCGTGCTGACGCAGAGTGGCGGAAGTGACCGGGCCGATGGAAGCAATCCGGGCGCGTTGCAGCGCGTGTGCTCCGGCAAGAGCCAAGAAGTTTTTGACGGTGGACGAACTGGTGAAGGTGACCCAATTGGCCTGCGCCACTTGTGCCAGGCGCTCGGCGGAGACGGTCGGGACGATGTTGCGGTAGGCCGGCACGACGTCAACGTGGGCGCCGCGCCTTTCCAGTTCCACGGGAATCAGATCGCGCGCTACCTGGGCGCGGGGTAGCAGGATCCGCTTGCCGGTCAGGTCGAAGCGGGAAAACGCTTCCAGCACGCTCTCGGCGACATATTCCTCGGGCATCAGATCAACCTTAAGATGTAGCGCTTCCACGGCGCGCCGGGTGGCCGGACCGATGGCGCAGATGCGAGCCCGCAACCCACGCAAGTCGTGCGGTGACTGGTCCAGGCGATCGAGGAAAAAGCGCACGCCGTTCACGCTGGTGAAGATGAGCCAATCGTAGGAAGCGAGCCGGGCGAGAGCCCGATCGAGCGGACCGCAGTCCTCAGGAGGGACCAGTGCGATCACCGGCAGTTCAATGACGTCCGCGCCCAAAGCCCGAAGGTCGGCGGAAAACGAACCGGCCTGATCCTGCGCGCGGGTCACCACCACACGACGGCCGAACAGCGGCAGCCGCTCAAACCAGTTCAGCTTGTCCTGCAACCGGACCACCTCGCCCACAATGATGGTTGCCGGTGGTTTCAGTTTTGCGGCTTCCACGAGGCCAGCGATATTGGCGAGCGTGCCGGTTACTTGGCGCTGATCGGGCCGGGTGCCCCAGCGCACGGCCATGGCAGGCGTATCCGCCGAACGCCCGCGGGCGATCAACTCGCGAGCGATTGCGCCGATGGTCGTCAGCCCCATGAGGATAACCAGCGTTTCCGACCGCCCCACTCGATCCCAATCGATGGCGGCCGGATCGTGCCCGGTGACGAAACTGACCACGGACGTGTGGTCGCGATGCGTGAGCGGCACGCCTGAATAGGCGGCGATGCCGAGAGGAGACGTGACGCCGGGCACTACTTCAAACGGAACGCCGGCGTCGGCCAGCGCTTCCGCTTCTTCGCCGCCGCGGCCGAAGATGAACGGGTCGCCGCCTTTCAAGCGCACCACGGTGAGTCCACGACGCGCGCGGTCAATCAGCAGGGCGGCGATCTCTTCCTGGGAATGCGTGTGCTCAGAGCGCTTTTTGCCGACGTAGATCCGTTCGCATTTCTTGGGCGCGAAAGTCAGCAAATGCTCATTGGCCAAATGATCGTAGAGCACGCAATCGGCGCGTTCCAGCAACTGGCGGCCTTTGCAGGTGATGAGATCCGGATCTCCCGGTCCGGCGCCCACCAGGTAGACCTTGTTCATTTGGGCGTTGAGGCGGATCCGTAAACCGATTCCAGGATTTCGCGGCCGCCCTCGGCCAATAGCGCATCGCCCACGCGCTGGCCCATGGCTTCCGCCTCAGCCGGGACACCCTCGCAGCTTTTTTTGATGACCATGGAACCGTCGGGCGAGACGACGACTGCCCGCAACACCAATCGGCCGGCGGCGATGGAAGCATGCGCGCCAATGGGCACCTGGCATCCGCCGCCCAACCGCGCCAGCACCGCGCGCTCTGCGGTGACGCAGGTTCTGGTGACGGAGTGATCCAGCAGACGGCAGATTTGTTGGCCCTGCCCTCCATCGGCACGGGTCTCGACGGCCAGCGCGCCTTGTCCCACGGCGGGACACATGTCCGCCACTTCGAGCGTCTCGGCGATGCGTGCTTGCCAGCCTAGGCGGCGCAGGCCGGCGGCGGCAAGAAGAATCGCATCGAACTGCCCTTCATCCAGCTTGCGCAGGCGGGTATCGATGTTGCCGCGGATGTTCTCGATTTGCATGTCGGGACGAATGACGCGCATCTGCGCCGCGCGCCGCAGGGAACTGGTGCCCAGTTTTGCGCCTTGCGGCAGTTCCCAAAGCTTCTTCCCCACGATGGCGTCGCGCGGATCCTCACGCTCCGGAATGGCGGCCAGCGTGAGGCCCGGCGGCAGTTCCGTGGGCATGTCTTTTAAGCTATGCACCGCCAGATCGATGCGGCCGTCGAGCAGAGCCTCTTCAATCTCCTTGGTGAACAGCCCCTTGGTGCCGACTTTGGACAGCGCGACGTCGGTGATTTTGTCGCCGGTGGTTTGAATGATCTCCAAGCGGCATTCGTGCCCGAGCGATTCCAGTCGCGCCTTGGTCCAGTTCGCCTGCCAGAGCGCGAGTTTCGAACCGCGCGAGCCAATGGTCAACATTTAGTCACCAAGCCGGAATACCTTTCTAATAATCGTGATGAAATATTCACTTTCCGGACCGGCGCCCTGGCGGCGCAACTCGGAGATAGGACCGTGGGCAACTTTGTTGATGATTCCCTTGGTCACCTGTTCCAAAGCTTCTTCCTGCTCAGGGGTCATCGCGCCGAATTTTTTGCGCATACGGGCGATCTCGGCGGCGCGGATGTGTTCCAACTGGTCCTGCAGGCCGACGATGAGCGGTACCACTTCGCGCGTGCTCAAGCGCGTGACCATGCGATCCACTTCTTCAGCGATGATGTTCTCGGCTTCGACGGCTTCCTGCAATCTTCCCTTAAGATTTGTGTCCACCACCTTCTGCAGGTCGTCGATATCGTACAAAAAGACGTTGTCGAGCTCGTTCACCGCCGGTTCAATATTGCGCGGCACGGCGATATCGATCACGAAGATGGGCTTATTCCTGCGCGCGTCAATGACCTTGCGCATGTCCGCTTTGGTGAGGAGGAAGTGCTGCGCGCCGCTGGAAGCAACAACGATGTCCACTTCGGGTAGAAACGAGTTGAACGCGGCGTACTCGATGATTTTGCCGTTGAAGAGCTTGGCCATCTCCACGGCGCGTTCACGCGTGCGGTTGGTGACAAAAATGTTGGTGGCGCCGGAGTTGCGCAGATGCAGCGCCGCGGCCTCCGACATCTTGCCTGCGCCGATCAGCAGTACGCGTTTGTCTTTAAGCGAGCCAAAGATGTTGCGCGCCAGCTCCACTGCGGCATAGCTGACGGAAACGGCGGCGGCCCCGATTTCGGTCTCCGTGCGCACTCGCTTGGCGACGCTGAAGGCGCGCGGCACCAGCTCGTCCAGAAAGCGATTGACGGACCCATGCTGTTTGGCCAGCGCGAAAGCCGCTTTCAGTTGGCCCAGAATCTGCGGTTCGCCGACAACCATGGAGTCCAGGCTGGAGGCGACTCGAAAGAGATGGCGGATGGCGTCTTTGTCCTCGAAGCGATAGAGATAGGGGCCGACCCAATTGCGGTCGACGTTGCGCGTGTCGGCCAGAAACTGATCGACGGCGGCGGGGCCCGCGATGGTTTCATCGCAGGTGATGGCCAGTTCCACTCGATTGCAGGTGGAGAGAATCATGCCCTCGGAAAAGCCGGGGCGGCGCTTCAGTTCCTGGAGAGCGGTTCCAATGGACTCTTCGGTGTAGGCGATTTTTTCGCGAACCTCCACGGGCGCGCTCTTATGATTCAAGCCTGTGATGGAGAACTTCATCACTTTGCGAGTAAGGAACGCAGGCCGACGTGGGCCGCCCAGGTTAATGCCGAGCAACACATCACGGCGATGGCCATCAGAGCGGCTTTTCGGCCGCGCCAACCGGCGTTAGCGCGGAAAAATACCATAGTCAAATAGAACGCCCAGGTGACGAGAGCCAGGGCCACCCGCGGGCTGCGGATCCAGTCCGTGCCTGTTTCGACAAACGCCCAGGTGCTGCCGGAAACCACGCCGAGGGTGATGAAGACGAAGCCGAAACTCATGGCTGTGGTCATGAGCGTATCGAGCGTGCCGAGCGGCGGCAGGCGGTCAAAGAAGCGGCTGGGGCGCTTGCGCTTGAGTTGGCGCTCCTGGACCAGATAGAAGACGGAAGCGACGCTGGTCAAAAGCAAGGCCGCATAACCGAGCAGGATGAGAACCACGTGGATGGCCAGCCAGGCGTTGCGTACGCCCGGGCTGGACCAACCGGACACCGGCGTTTCCATTGCGCCGACCAGAGTCATCAGGAAAACGAGCGGAAACACGCAGACGCTGAAACTCGCAAAGTGATAACGCCAGTAGACGAACAAAAAGAGAACAGCAATGAGGAAGGCCCAGACGGAACTGGATTCATTGAAATTGTCGACGGGGACATGGCCGAGCGACATGGTCAATTCGGAGATGGCCACCAAGTGCAAAACCACGCCGATCAGGAACGCGAACACAGCGTAGCGGAAGAACTCCGACTTCTTCCGGAAGAGCACCAGAATGGCGTCCAGCATTCCCGCGGCGTAGAGCACGGTGGCCACGCGCAGCCAGAATACGCCTGTTTCGCTCATTTACCTTCAGTATAGCCGGAGGGGCTTGAGGGCGGGGCTCTCGAAGAGCGGCCATCTGAGCTGGCGCAACGAATCGAGTATCAGACATCGAGTATCAGACAACGGGGGCGAGGGATTGCGCCAGGCGCTCTTCGAGATTCCCGCGTTTCCGCTCCGACAGATCGGGCGACACATAGTGGGTGCGGTACCGTCTCTCGATGGACCAATCGCCGCTTTTGCTGAATCGGAGATCCACTGTACCGCCGCGCGTTCTGCGCTCGTAACGGGTTTCGCTGGGTTTGAGCCTTTTGGCTTGCGCCCACTTGTGGAACGCCTTCATGGAAAGTGAAATCTTCTTGAGGTTGCCCTGGATTACGCGTTCGAGAAAGTCGACGCGCCGTTGCTTCCAGTCCTGAATGTGCGAGGGAGCGAGCAGGCCCATGCCGAGGAAGACATCGACGGAACTGACGTAGTGTTGCTTCGCTAAGGCTGCTTCGGCCGCGCGGATCGCGCGCTCAGTGAGTTGTTGCTCATTGGCCGGGTGCACTGGAAGAGTCCCCTGAAAGAGAAAATGTAGCACACAGGATGTGGTATGAATCTTGGGACAATGCTGCGTTTGTTAAGAGCGAAGGATTGCGGATGGGAGCCCGCATTGTCCCAAAGATCCTGTACAATGCTGCGTTTGTTAAGAGCGAAGAATTGCGGGCTGGAGCCCGCAATGCCCCAAAGAATTGTCGAAAGACTTACTTTTTCAGATTGATCGTGCCGCGGCACTTCATCGTTCCGCAGGAGCACGGTACCTTCTCCACGTTGTGGGCGAAACGATAATCGACGGTCAGTTCCTCGCCCTCACCAATCTGGCGGCGACTGAAATACAGGATATGGTCGCCGACGATCCGAGACACCAGATTCGGGTCGCAGGAGTGGTTGATGTACTCCGCCCCGCTTCCTCCCACCAAACCATCCAGGGCCCAGTAGTTATCCAGGGTAAAGATGTAATTGAGCGGACCCGCAGAGCGCTTTTTAGTTTCGCGCCGGCTGATCCGCTCGCCGGTGTACTCGATCACCTTGCGCTTGGCCGGGATGACTTCTTCGGCGTAGACTCCCCAACGGTGGATGGCCGAGGGCGAGACGCGCATGCGAAAACAGGCGTGCTTCTGGCAGATCGCCGGTGCCGGTTGCGACACAGGGTGATGCTCAACCGCCCGCAGTAGAAATCCCGGGAAGGCAAAAGCATTTCCCACTTCCGCTCGGAAGCGCTTGGTGGACAGGGTGGCTTCAAAGACTTTTGCCACAATCGGTTAAGCGCTCATGCGCGGCTTGAGCACATCGATCAGTTCCTTGACCGAAGCGGCGCTTTTCTCCAGCGCGGCCTGCTCATCGGGCAGGAGTTTCACCTGATAGAGTTTCTCCACACCTGCGGCGCCCAGCTTCACGGGTACACCGACGTACAGACCGTGGATGCCGTATTCACCTTCGAGGTACGCCGCGCAGGGCAGCACTTTCTTCTTGTCGAGTAGGATCGATTCCACCATTTCGACTGCCGCGGCCGAGGGGGCATAGTAAGCGCTGCCAGTTTTGAGGAGCTTGACGATCTCAGCGCCGCCGTTGCGGGCGCGATCCACCAGCCGGTCAATGGTAGCGGCGTCGAGTAGTTCCGTGAGCGGAATTCCGGAAACGCTGGTCAAGCGGACCAATGGCACCATGGTATCGCCATGCCCGCCGAGCACCAGCGCCGACACGTTGGCGATGGAGACGTTGAGTTCCTGGGCGATGAAGGTACGGAAGCGGGCGGTGTCGAGCACACCGGCCATGCCGATGACGCGGGTTTTAGGAAACTTGGAAATCTGGAACGCCGTCCAGCACATCGCATCCAGCGGATTAGTCACCAGGATGATGATGCAGTTGGGGGAATGCTTGATAGCCTGTTCGGTGGCGCTCTTGACTACTTCATAATTGGCGATCAGAAGATCGTCTCGCGACATTCCCGGCTTGCGCGGGAAGCCAGCGGTAATCACCACGATGTCAGAATTGGCGGTTGGCCCGTAATCATTTGCGCCGATGATGTTGACGTCGTAGCCCTCAACGGGGCCAGACTCGAGCAGATCCAATCCTTTTCCCTGAGGAACGCCTTCCACGACGTCCACCAGAACCACGTCAGCCAGCGACTTGCCGGCAATTCGTAAGGCGCAATTGGCGCCGACGTTCCCGGCGCCAACAACAGTGACTTTCTTTCGCATAGAATCTCCAAGGTAGGACATGCGCGGGCGCCGGGTCAAGAGACTGGGCGCTCCCGATCCAAGAAAGGGGCTATTTTGAGCAAATATTTTGAAGATTTCGTCGTGGGCGCGGTAGGTACCTCGCGCACCCGGACCATCACCGAGACCGACATTGTCAACTTTGCCGGGCTGACGGGCGATTTCGTGGAGCTGCACATGAGCGAGACGTATGCCGCCGCCGGGCCGTTTGGGCGGCGCATTGCGCACGGAGCGCTGATTTTCAGCATCTCCACGGGGCTGATGATCCAGATGGGCGAAGTGACCGACACCGTGATCGCTTTTTATGGCGTGGACAAACTGCGTTTCGTCAAACCGGTGTTCATCGGCGATACGATTCACGTAGTGAAGAAGGTGATTGCCAAGGATGCCAAGGGGCCGGGCCGTGGCGTGGTGACGTCGGAGACCACGGTGCTCAACCAAAACAACGAGCCGGTGATCGTTTACACCGACAAGGCGATGATCAAGGCGCGGCAATGAAGGCGCTGGAAGGAATTCGGGTACTGGATCTGACGCGCTTGCTGCCGGGCGCGGTGGCTACGCAACAATTGGTGGACTGGGGGGCGGAGGTCATCAAGATCGAGCCACCCGGCGCCGGCGACTACGCTCGCAGCATGAATCCGCCGCTATTTGCACGGACCAATAGCGGCAAGAAAAGCGTGGTGCTGGATCTGAAAACGGAGGCAGGAGTGGAGGCGCTGCGCAGGCTGGCGCGCACGGCCGATATTCTGGTGGAAGGAAATCGGCCGGGCGTGATGGAGCGGCTCGGGGTGGGGTATGAGGCCTTGGCGCGTGAAAACGAGCGCTTGATTTATGTCAGCCTCACCGGCTATGGGCAGACCGGTCCTTACGCACAACTTGCCGGGCATGACATCAACTACATTGCGTTGGGCGGAGTGCTGGGGCTCAATCTGCCGGTGATCCCAGGGGTGCAGATTGCGGATTTAGTGGGTGGGTCGATGCAGACGGTGACGGGAATTTTGCTGGCACTGCAGGAGCGCTCGCGTAGCGGTAAAGGAAAGTTCGTGGATGTCTCGATGCTGGGCGGCGTGCTGGCGCTGCTACCGATTCCTTTGGCTCAATATGCGGCCACCGGGCGCGATCCGAAGCCGGGCACGGAAACGCTGAATGGCGCATATGCCTGTTATCAGGTTTACGAAGCCGCCGACGGCCGCTGGCTGGCGGTGGGAGCGCTGGAGCCGAAGTTCTGGCAGGAGCTCTGCAAGAAGCTGGGGTGTGAAGATCTGATTCCGCTGCAGTTTTCTACGGGCATTAAGGAACGCGTGGCAGCGATCTTCAAAACCAGGACGGCTGAAGAATGGTTTGCGGCATTGCGCGATAGCGACTGTTGCGTCACGCCAGTACGCAGCATCGCCGAGATTGCCGCGGAACTGCCGACGTTCGCCGGTCCGCCCGCGCCGGCGTTGGGAGAACACACTCAGGAGATCTTAGGAGCGCTCGGATGAACATCCCGTATTGCCTGCGGCGGACGCGCCATTTGAATGCCGATCGCATCGCGACGTTGCATGGCGAAAGTAAAGTGACGTATCGCGAGTTTGCCGCGGAGGTGGACCGGTCGGCGCGCAAATTCGTGACGTTGGGCGCAAAGAAGGGCGACCGGGTAGCGGTGCTGATGCTCAACTGCCCGGAGTATCTGAACTTCTACTTTTCCATTCCGTTGTGCGGCGCGGCGATCATGCCTTTGAATACGCGCTGGCATCGCAATGAAGTCACCTTCACGTTGATCGATTCGGGCGCGACGATCCTGCTGCTGGATGAAAAGCACGCGCCGATTCTGAGCGAAATTCGAGAAGCGCTGCCCTGGGTGCGGCACTTTGTCTACGTGGGCGATGGCAATTGTCCGTCCGATCTCGAAGACTGGCGGAAAATTCCGCCAGCCGATGTGGCGGAGTTCGAAGAGCCGCACGAGGACGACATGGCCGGACTGTTTTACACCAGCGGCACCACCGGCGGTCCGAAAGGCGCGATGCTCTCGCACCGCAATATCTGGTCCAACACGGTGCATGCATTGTTATCTCCGAATGCGCTTTCGGACGACGCGGTATATCTTCATGCGGCGCCGATGTTTCACCTGGCCGACGCCAGCGCCATCGTGGGGTTGACGCTGCTGGGCGCCACTCATTGCTTTCTGGCTACTTTCGATCCGGAAGCCGTGTTGCAGCTCATCCACAAATATCGCGTGACCCACATCGTGCTGGTGCCGGCGATGCTGAACATGGTGGTGAACCATCCGAACTTCGACCGGTATGACACGTCGAGTCTACGGCGCATTACTTACGGCGCATCGCCAATGCCGATACCGTTACTGCAACTGTCGATGCGAAAGTTCAAGGCCGAGTTTGGTCAAGGGTATGGCATGACGGAACTGAGCCCGGTGGCGACGATCCTCGGCTGGGCGGACCACAAACTGGAAAATCTGGACCAGGAGTTCACGCCGATTAAATCCGCCGGCCGGGCGGTCATCGGCGCCGAGGTGAAGGTGGTGGACGATTTGGATCGGGACCTGCCGCCGGGACAGATCGGGGAGATTGTGTGCCGCGGGCCGAACGTCATGCTGGGATATTGGAACCGTCCGGAGATCAATGCGGAAGTCTTGCGCGGCGGCTGGATGCACACCGGCGATCTGGGCGTTTTTGATGAAAATGGTTTTCTCTATATTCGCGACCGCAAGAAGGACATGATCAAGAGCGGCGGAGAAAACATCTATTCGCCGGAAGTAGAGTCGGTGATCGCGGGGCACCCTGCCGTTCTGGAAGCGGCGGTGATCGGTGTTCCGCACCCGAAATGGGATGAAGCGGTGCGCGCGATTCTGGTGCTGCGTCCGGGCGCCTCATTGACGGAGGCCGCGTTGATCGAATGGTGCCGCGAGCGCTTGACTCACTTCAAATGTCCGTCTTCGGTGGTGTTTATGAAGGAGCTGCCCAAGGGCGGGACGGGAAAAGTGCAGAAGAGCGTGCTGCGGGCGTCGGCGTCCTAGGCGGTCCTTCCGTCGCTCGGAGGCAGAGGAGTCAGACTCTTTAATTTCCTGCAAGTGATTGATAATTAGGGGGTGAGGCAGTGATCAACATCGGAGGCAGAGGAGTCAGACCCCTATTTGTATGCGAGCGGTATTTTGAATTTGCCGCGTTGAAGACGAATTGGCGCACGGAGATTCTGGCCGGGTGCACGACGTTCGTCACCATGGCCTACATCATCTTTGTCAACTCGGCGATATTGAGCGAGACGGGGATGCCGCTGGCGGCGGTGGTGGCGGCGACGTGCCTGTGCGCGGCGTTCGGCAGCATCGTGATGGGGGCGGTGGCGCGCTATCCGATTGCGCTCGCTCCGGGCATGGGACTCAACGCGTACTTCACTTACTCGGTGGTCAAGGCGCTACACATTCCCTGGCAGACGGCGTTGGGCGCGGTGTTTCTTTCGGGCGTGGTGTTTCTGCTGCTCACGGTGCTGGGCGTGCGGCGGATGATCGTTTCGGCCATCCCGTTCGAGCTCTATTCGGCGGTCGCGGTCGGGATCGGGCTGTTTATTGCATTTATCGGGCTGCGCAATGCGGGCATCATTGTTCCCAGCACGGCGACGCTGGTGACGCTGGGCAATCTGCGCGCGCCGGAGACGGCGCTGGCGCTGTTCGGACTGCTCTTAATCTCCGGTCTGATGGCTTGGGGCGTGCGCGCGGCCATTCTCATCGGTATCCTGACGACGACGTTAGTGGGCACGGCGTTTGGGCTGGTTCACTGGCATTTTCAGATGTATTCCCTGGCGCAGATCAGCGCGACGGCATTTCAACTGGACATCCGGGGCGCGCTGCGGTATGGGCTGGTGGAGATCGTGTTTGTGTTTCTGTTTGTCGATCTCTTTGACAATATCGGAACGCTGGTGGCGGTGGGCAAAGAGGCGCGGCTGTTCAATGAAGCGAACAAGATTCCGCGCATCAATCGCATCCTGTTTGCGGACGCAACGGCGACGATCGCCGGATCGCTGGCCGGCACATCGACGGTTACGAGTTATATCGAGAGCGCCGCAGGAGTGGCGGCGGGTGGCCGGTCCGGAGTGACGGCCATCGTCACTGGCATCCTTTTTCTGATGGCGTTGTTCGTGGCGCCGCTGGCGGGGGCGATTCCGACGGCGGCGACCGCGCCGGCGCTGATTGTGGTGGGCTCGCTGATGCTGGCGCACGCAGTGGAGATCCCGTGGAAGAATCCGGTGATGGCGATTCCAGCGTTCTTGACGATGATCCTGATCCCGCTGACATTCAGCATCGCCAATGGACTGGCGTTCGGGTTTACGGCTTATACTTTTCTAAAAGTGGCGCGGGGGCAGTATCGAGAGGTGAACTGGCTGGTGTATGTGCTGACGGCGCTGTTCATCGCGCGGTTCTTGTATCTGGCGGGAGGGTAGTGTCCCCGCTCGCGGCCGGATTGCGCTCTAATGAACGATATCATGGGCGAAATCGTTGGGATAGATCCTCCACTGCCGCCTGGCCATTCGCGCTTCGCTGCCTGGCTGATGTATTTTTACCTGCTGCGCGTTCCCTTGCTCGTCCTAGCGGTCCTGTGCGGACTCCCGTTTGCGGCGCAATATACGTCTTTAAAAAGTCTGCTTGGCAATCTGTTCTTGCTGAGCCTGGGCGAGTGCTTTTTCGTCACATTGACGGCAGTGATCGTTGCTTGGAGCGTCCTGCTTACGGCGCGACTGGTGCTGTTGAACGGCGCCGAACGATTCGGCACGATCCAGGGCATCGGGGTGGACAAATTAGGCTCAGGTCCCGTATTTCTGTCCGTGGCCGCGGCTCTGCCGGCGGTGGCGATTCAATTTCTCAATACGGATTTCAATCTACTGGAGATTAACGCTCTTCTCTGGAAGGTCCTAGCGATCCTAGTGGGCGCACTGGCGGCGTACGTTGTGGCATTTTTTGCGCTGTTCATAGCGGTGCTGAGTGCGGCCAGGAATACGCAGGGGGCGGTTTTCTCTTTCCCGGCGCCGCGGGCGGTCAAGGCGTTGCTCCGGTTTGCGAACGGGCGCAGCGTTGTCCCGGCGAACTGGCTACGGGAGGTGGGGGTTTGGATCATGGAGACGATTCCGTCCGATCTCCGCAGCGGTTACATCGACTCGCGGCAGCGGATCAGCGCGGAGGAAGCCGCCATAAATGCGGGAAGGACACCGCCGGCAAACTCCCACGATCCGGTGGACAATCCTGGCTACGGTCTTCCCTGGTCCGGCCATTGGCTGGCGTTTTGCTTTGCGGCGGCAGCCTTTGGCGTTTATGTGGCGATCTATTTTCTCCGAACGCCGCAGGCCCGTGTGCCCGCTTTAGCGTATGTTTTGCTGCTGTTGTTGAATGTGAATTGGATACTTTCGTTCGCGGCGTTTTTTTTAGACCGTTTCCGCATTCCGCTTCTATTGCCGCTCGGGATCTTCGCGGCGGGGGGAGCATACTTCAGTCATTCCGATAACTACTACAAGGTTTACAGTGGCGCCACAATCGCGCAGGTCAGTCCGAAGAACGTGCTGGAGGCTCCGCTACACCGGGGTAAACCGGTAATCGTGGTGGTGACAGCCGGAGGAGGCATCCAGGCGGCGGCCTGGACAGCGCGGGTGCTCACCGGGTTGCAGCACGAATCGCTGCAATGGGGAAAGACGACTTTCGCGGATTCCGTGGTGTTGGTCAGTTCGGTTTCCGGCGGGGCTGTGGGGTCGATGTTCTTCCTCGCCCAATACGGGCCTGCTTCCGGCGGGGGCAGCGGCTTCAAACTCGCCGATTCGGGCGATAACTTTCAAAAACTGATCGACCAGGTGTCGGAACCAAGCCTGGACGACATCGCGTGGGCGCTGGTCTATCGTGATATTCCAAGGATCCTTCCGCCCTATCTGGACCGGGGAGATCGCGTTTTGCTGGATCGCGGGCGCGTGCTGGAGCTTTCCTGGCAGCAGCGCTTGGCGAAATCCGAGCGCCTTGGGGATTGGCGCGAGGGCGTAAAGGCCGGCTGGCTACCGGCGGCGATCTTCAATGCAACCATCGTCGAAACCGGCGAACCACTGCTGTTCGCGACAACGGATTTCAAACGCCGGAGTCCGCAAGGCACGTCCCGAGCCTGGAGCTTTCACGATTTGTATCGGAGCTTCGACGTGGAAGTGGCGACAGCGGTCCGCCTGGCGGCATCCTTTCCGTACGTTACTCCCGCGGCTCGCGCGTTTCTGCCGGGCGGGCAATATCACGTCGTAGACGGCGGCTATTACGACAACTACGGAGTGGCGAGCGCCGTCGAGTGGATCGACGAGGCGCTGACGGCGGCAGAGGAGCCTCGCAGTCCGGTTCTGGTAATCCAAATCCGCTCGTTTCCCAACGACCCGCAGCCGAATCCCGCCACTCGCGGCTGGGTTTTTCAAGCCTACGCTCCCCCCAAAACCCTGTTGGGAGTGCGAACCGCGGCGCAACTGGTGCGCGACCGGACCGAGTTGATGTTGCTGCGCGAGCGTTGGCGCGAACGTCAAGGAGACCGGGATGTCCCGCCGATCCGCTTTGCGGGTTTCCAATTCCAAGGCGAAAACGCCCCCTTATCCTGGAAAATGAACCCGGCGCAGATCCAAGAGATCGGGCAACAATGGAAGGACATTTTTCAAACGAATCCGGAGGACGTCGATCAGGTGCGGTGCCTGCTTGACCCGGACTTCAACCAGGGACACTGCGCGGAGTTGGCGAGAAAGAAGGACCCGTGGTAGCGATAAAAAAAGAAAGGGGCCGGCGCTCTCGAGAGAACACCGGCCCAGTCTTTTCCAAGCGAGACTAATCGATCAGAAAATGAACTTAGCCGTTACCTGCAGCGTGCGAGCGTTGCTGGCAAAGGCCCGCTCCGGGTTATTGAAATTTCCATTGGTCAAAGCGGAGAATGCGGTCGATCCGGCGGTACCGACACGCGCTACGTCGTTGATCGACCCCGGAATAAACTGCGGATGGTTGAGCATGTTGAGCGCTTGCCCAAAGAGCTGCATCTGCATCCGCTCGGTGATGTTGAATTTCTTCACCAGGCTCATATCGATGTTGTTAATGGGGCGAGTAGGTTCGGTGTTGCGGCCGGCGTTGGCAAAGGCCCCGGCAGCCGCCTGGATGTAACGGGCATTCGGGTTGTTGGCCACCCAGGCCACGACATTGTTGACCGAAGAAGCGGCGGCGTTGTACTTGATCACGTTGCCGCTGCGATCCAACCCATACACCGTGCTGGCAACTCCGGCTGCGCCCGCCGGATTGATGATGGAGCGGTAGATTGCGCCGCTGTCGCCGTTGAAATTGCCGTTCACATTGCTGGATACCGTGAAGTACTCGGGAGACTCATAGGTATAGACCGGAGCAAGTTCCCAGTTGCCGACCACATTCTTCATCAGCCAGTTATTGCTGCTCCTGTAAAAGGGGAGGTCATAGATGGCCGAAAAAGTGAGGCGGTGGCGGCGATCTAAGGCGGAGCTGGCCTTTTCCGGCGTCAGATTGCCGAAGTCCTGAGCCCGGCGCTGCGTGAGAGCGCTGGTGTTCAAGGTTGAGGTGGAGTTGTCGATGTTGTGGCTCCAGGTGTAAGCCCCGAGGAACTGGAGGCCGTTGGAGAACCGGCGCTGCATTTGGAGGGAGAGTCCGTGATAGGTGGACCAACCTTGGGGCTGATAGCTGGTAATGGCTCCGGCATAACCGGCCGCGATGTACTGCGGATCGATAAAGACCCCGGTTGAGGAGACGTTGCCGTTGGCGCCGCTGGGACGAAGATTTCCGACGGTGTAGGGCAGCGAGGCGAGCGTGGCCGCGCTGGGCGCCGTGAGATAGACCGGGATATTGGTGGTGGCGTTGACAGTGGGATGCAGACGGTCAATCTGCTGTTGCAACAATTCATGAATACCGCGGGTGCCGGTGTAGCGGGCCTCAAAGGTATAGTTTTTGGCTATGATTCTCTCCACAGCCAACGTCCAGTTCAGCGAGTAAGGCAGTGTTTGATCGGCGAGATAGTTCGCGGTGCGCGTGCGGGCGGTGGCAGCCGATAACACGCCGGGTTGATAGATCGCCGGATTGATTCCGCCGTTGGCCAGGAAGTTATTGCCGGTCAAGCCATTCAGGCTGACAGCGGTGGTGAACTGCGGCGGCGGGCTATTCAGCGGCAGGTTGTCATAGATGATATCGGTGGCGCGGCTGAAGCCGGCGCGAATGACGGTGTTGCCGCTGGTACCAGGAGTGTAGGCGATACCAACACGGGGTCCGTATCCGGTGGAATCGGATTTGGGCGAGCGGAAGTTCAGCAAGGATGTGCTGGCAATGGCGTTCAAGCTCTGTTGCCGGGCGCCGACTGGCACGCCGGTGTATTCGTATCGAAGACCGAGGTCAACCGTCAAGCGCGGAGTGGCGCGCCAAGTATCCTGCACAAAGAAATAGTTGGCGAGCTGGTTGCCGTAGAAGATGGGATTGCCGATGCTACGGTTGTTGACCAAGTCGGGATACTGGTCGGTTAGGTACAACGCAAGCGTGCTGTATTCGTAGTCGCCGCGCACACGTTGGGTGAACGAGGTGGAGGCGATGTAGTCGCGGAACTCGTAGCCGACCTTAAAGGTGTGCTTGCCTCGAGTATAGGTAATGGCATCGGAGATCTGATAGAGGTTGCTGATGCCACCCTGCGGGAGACTTCCGTCGGGACCGACCTGGAGGTTGAGGTCGCTGAAATACAGGTTGGGAAAAGCATCCAGGCCCGGGAAGGTCTGGTTACCAACGGGGTAAAAGGCGTTCTGGCGATTGAAGCCGAGGCGCAGCTCGTTTACCACGCTCGGGCTGAAGGTGTGATACTCCGCGAGTGTGGCCAGGTATTCCCGCGAAGGAACGCCGGTCCAAAATACCGGTAGGTTGGCAGAAGTGTCGAGGCCGTCGCCGCGGTTGTAAACGAAACGGCCGCGCAACTGGTCCCTATCGGAGATGTTGTAGTCGGAACTGGCGACGCCGTTGAAGTTGTTGTTGAAGTTGGGCCCGACGACCGAGATAATTCCGGTGGGCACGCTGACCGAGCCGATAGTGATGGTGGGCCCGGCAGAGTTGGGGGCAGAAGCCATGGCGTACTGCTTTAACAGGTTCAGGTTGGTCTGGCTAACGCCCGGCGCGGCTGCCAGCGCGGTATAGCCCGCCGAGGTGGGCGCATAGAACACCGAAGAAGAACTGGAGGCCCTGCCAGTGGGGTTATATTCGAAACCCGCAAAGAAGAAAAACTTGTTCTTGATGATGGGGCCGCCGGTATTGATTCCCAGGCGGTTCTGATCGTAGCGGGGATTAGAATAAACGCCAATGTTGGCGTAAGTCTGGTCCACCGCGTTCAATTTGCGATTTTGCAGGTAGTCGTACAGCATGCCGTGATAGGCGTTGCCGCCGCTCTTCACGATGGAGTTGAACTGGCCGCCGGAGGAATGTCCGTACTCGGCGCGGAACTGATTTTGGAGCAGGGTGAACTCGGCCACGTCGTCATTGGGGATGAAGACCGTGGGGCCGGTGACCGACTTGCTATTGTTGTCCACCCCTTCAATCGTGAAGTTGTTGTTGGTAGGACGTTGGCCGCCGATGGAAGGACCGGAGCCATAACCGACGCCGCCACTGCTGGCCACACCCGCCTGTAGAAGCGAAAGATTCAGGACGCCCTGCCCGATGCTGGCCGAAGGGATGTCCTGCGCCTGTTGGGTCGTGTAACTGTTCTGAACTTGTGCCGTGGTGGTGTCGAGCACAACAGACGCTTCCGAGACTTCGACGGAAGTCGCCAGCGTTCCCACCTGCAGGCTGATGTTGGCCGTAATGGTGGAGTTGAGGTTGACGATGACGTCTTTCAAAGTGGAGGTTCCAAAACCGGGGGCTGAGGCGCTGACGGAGTACTTTCCGGGCAAAAGGTTGCCGATGCGGTACTCGCCGACGGAGTTGGTGGTGGCAGTGGCTTTGATGTTGGTGGCTTGATTGGTGGCGGTGATGGTTGCGTTGGGCACAGCGGCGCCAGTCGCATCGGTCACAGCTCCTACCAGATCGCCGCTAATCGCTTGCGCGCTAGCAGTAGTGCTCCCTAGCAGCGAGAAAAACACGAGGACGGTAAGAAACCAAAGGTTCGTCTTCATAGATAGCCTCGACTAGAGCAACTGATAGGCCTTCCATGATTCCTTTGAGGTTTCAATAGTTTTGGGGCCAAGCCGCAAATTTTCATTCCCGAAATACATAGGGAACTCCTGGTGGGGCTGTGGATTGGCGTAGGTTCCAGCCCAGGAATGGCCCAGGGACTTTCCACCTAAGATACTGTTTCTGGAATCCCGCAGAGGTCATCCGGTACCGAAAACCATACTTCACTCCATCTATGTTATTGATAATAATGGATATCGTGCTTGCGTCTTTCGCGGCCACTCAATTGCACAGAGTCTTTCCGCAATCATAGCCATGGCGAGTCCAGAGAAGCAGTAGTTTTACCGATTGCTATGGCAACCGATCTCAGTTAGAATCCGAAGGTTAGCAGTTTCGTAACCGAGTGGTAAGGCGCCGGTTCGAAGAAAACGAAGATGCGGCGGCACGATACCGCGGCGCACGAGTCTCGATCTCATGAAAGAAAAAGGGGGCATATGAAGCCAGAGAGTACGCTTCGCAAGCTTTATATTTTTGCAGTTGTCCTGATGGCCACTGCCATGTTGTTTCCGGTTTCCAGTTTTGGTCAGGCCGTTAGCGGCGATTTGACCGGTACGGTTTACGACTCCAGTGGCGCCGCCATTCCGACCGCGACGGTCGTCGCGACGAATGATGACACGGGTGTGAAGACGTCCACCCAAGTGAATAATGCCGGCGTATACCGGTTTTCGAACCTGCCGATCGGCCGTTACACATTGACGGCATCGGCGACTGGCTTCCAGAACAACCAGCTCAAGAATGTCGACTTGGTTTTGAACAACATCGTAACCGCCAATATGACCCTGACCGTTGGAACGGTGGGCACCACGGTGGAGGTGAGCGCGAGCGCCGCCACTATCGATACGACCACCGCGCAACTGCAGACAAGCTTCGATACCAAACAAGTGTTGGAACTGCCCGCAACTGCTAATAATGCGGGCTCCGGTATATACAACCTGGCGCTCTTGGGCGCCGGCGTAAGCTCGTCGGGCGGCGTCGGCCAGGGCTTTGGTCCGGCCATCTCCGGCCAGCGTCCGGACAACAATTCGTTCAACCTGGACGGTATCAGCAACAACAATTATTACGATCCGGCGCCACTCGTCTATGTCTCGCAGGAAGCCATCGCCGAGTTTACCCTGCTGACGAACCAGTTCGCCCCGGAGTTTGGCGGCGGATCGGGCGGCATCTTCAACGCGGTCGTCAAGAGCGGCACCAACCAGCTTCACGGTTCCGCATACGAATACCTCCTGAACCGCAAACTGAACGCCGTGAACTCGCTAGACGCGGTGGCTGGGTTAACGTCTAATCCCCGCTACGACAATAACCGTCTGGGCGCAACCGTTGGCGGACCGATCATCAAGAACAAGTTGTTCTATTTCGGTGATTTCGAATATAACCCTATCGGGAATTCGTCGGTGCCTGGGTCCCCACTGTATGCGCCTACCGCATCGGGTTACTCGATCTTGGGCGGCCTTAAGGGAATCAGCAGTACCAACCTGACCCAGTTCAAGACCTACGTCCCTGCGGCGGCGACTAACGACCAGGGAACGATCAGTGTGCTCAACCAAGCGATTCCCATTGGCTCGATCTCGTTCGTCAACCCGGTTTTCACCAATAATTACGACGCAGTTGTGTCACTCGATTACAATATGAGCGACAAAGACCAGTTGCGTGGGCGGTGGATCTACAACAAACAGTCTTCGATTGTTGCCGCCGAAGTACCGACGTTTAACGCATCACAGCCGAATAACAACTACCTGTACACTCTGTCGGAGTTTCACAATTTTTCGCCGACGCTGCAGAACGAGTTTCGTGTGTCGTTCAGCCGCAACGTAAACGCGCTTCCGGGTACTTCGCTGAAGTTCCCTGGTCTAGATGCCTTCCCGGTGCTCCAATTCGATGAACTGAACGGTCTTCAGTTTGGCCCTGTCGGCCCCTCCGGTTCCACACAGGACCTTTTCCAGGTAACCAATAACGTCACCAAGGTGTGGGGCAAACACACCATCAAAGTCGGAGGCAGCTTCATTGACCAGATTGCCGCCAACTACTTCATCCAGCGTGTCACCGGCAACTATGAGTATTCGACGCTCGAATTGTATCTGACCGACCAGGCGCCGGATACGCTCGGGGAGCGCAGCTCGGGAGCTACCAGCTACCCCGTGGGCTTCCTGCAATGGTCGGGATACGCGAACGACGATTTCCGCGTTCTGCCGAACCTCACGATAAACCTTGGCGTGCGCTATGAATACGTGACAATGCCAGTGGCTTCCCGATATCAGGTTTACAGCGCGCCCGCCACCGTCCCCGGTCTCCTCACGGTGGGATTACCCGCCTACGATAAGACGAATTTCGCCCCGAAGATCGGATTTGCTTATTCGCCCGGCAAACAGGGCGCGTGGTCCATCCGAGGCGGCTTCAGCCAAGCTTACGATTTGGTGTATTCGAATCTGACCGCCAATGCGGCCCCACCCTATTTCCAACAGACGAACGATTGTCCTGGCTCTTTGTGCAAGCCCACTGGCTTTCTGGCCAGCGGCGGCTTGCCAGGAACTGCGCAAACCCTGCCGACGACTCAGGCTGGCGCCCTCTCCGTGCTGAGTTCTTATACGTATGGCGGCAAACGACCTTATGGTCTTACCTATACCTTGGGCGTGCAGCACGTGTTCAAGAACAACTACACGTTTGAAGCCCGCTATGTCGGGACCAGGGGCGTACACCTGTGGAATCAAACGCGCCAAAACATCTTCCCCTTGGTATCGCCCACTAACTTCATTCCCACCTTCGTCACGAAGCCGGCCTCGTTTGCTGGGCTGACGACGACTTTGGCCCAGGTCAAATCGTATATCGTGCCGGGCGGTACTGCGGCGAATCCGAGGAACGATCTTGCCGTTTATGGCTCGAGTGCGAATATCGTTGGTTACTCTCCGCAGGCATATTCCTCGTATAGCGGACTTGCGTTGCAGTTGAACCGGCGCTTTTCCAACGGGCTGGCGTTCATTGCAGCCTATACCTGGAGCCACACTGAGGACGACGCAACCGCGACCAACTTCTCCACCTATCTGACACCGCGCCGCGCTCAAGACTTCCAGAACCTCCGGCCGGACTGGTCCAGCTCGGCGCTCGACCGGCGCCACCGTTTCACGCTCACGCCGATCTATGAATTCAGGCCTTTCAAGAACGGCAACTGGCTCTTGAAGAACGTGGTTGGGAACTGGAACGTGTCTGGCACCTACACTTACGAATCGCCGGAACAGGCGACTGTTCAAAGCGGTCTCGATTCCAACCTGAACGGCGACAGCGCCGGTGATCGGGTCATCGTAAATCCTGGCGGCGCCGCTAACGTGGGCTCTGGCGTGACCGGCTACAATGCGGCGGGCCAAGTGGCGACCTCGAGTGGGACCATCGTGGCCTATGTGGCCAACAACCCGAACGCCCGCTACATAATCGCCGGCTCCGGCGCGTTGGCCAACGGCGGACGGAATACCTTCCCGCTTCACCCGATCAACAACATCGACCTCTCCCTCAAGAAGCGGTTCAGCTTCCGTGAGCGGTACGCGCTCGAATTCGGCGCGCAAGCGTACAACGTCTTCAACCACCCGCAGTGGACCGGCGGGTCTAATAATGATGTTGGCGTGAATGGCTTTACCGGCGCCCGCAACGATCTGGTTCCCAATGATCCCTTGTTCGGACGCTTCGATCAGTTCTACAGCAGCAATTCCCGCGTCGTGCAGGTGTTAGCTCGCATTACCTTCTAACCGGGCTCAGGCACCGCAAGAGCCCTGGAGCGCCCACGAGGTCGCTTCGGGCATGCCAACAGCAAAAAGGGGTGCTCCTTCCGGAGCACCCCTTTTTTTGTCTTCACGAATGGTTCTTGGGCTACATGAGAGTGGAAGTGGACTGGGTTCGGAATTCGTATTGCTGAATCTCGATGGCGGCTCGGCCCTGTTCAGCGCGAACGATGCGGCCGCGAGCCACCAGTTTTAAGGGCACAGTGGCGTTCAGTTGGGCGGGCCAACTGATGGCTACTTCCACGCGACGTCCGGGGACCAGGAACTTGTCGGTGGTGAACAGCACGCCGTTGCTGCTCATGTTGATCGTTTTGCCGGCTCCGCCTTCTTCGGCGTTGCGCTTACCGATCACTTTGTAGCGAACCTCCCGTTCGATCGGGAATCTGTCGGCTGCACGCCGTTCTTCTCTTACATTTATTGTTCTCACGCATCATCCTTCACGTACGGTCGCTTTGGTCTGTATCCAATTTGCGGCAGGGAGGCTCTGCGAACAATAGAATGTGGGGCCTATTTTGGGCAGTACCTAAGGCTTTTCCGTTTGGTACCCGGCGTTTAGCCCTTTTCGGTTGGATTGGCTTTGCGAGCCCGAATGGCTTGGAGGCGCTCGCTGATTTTCTGTTCTAACCCGCGCTGGCTTGGCTCGTAAAATACTGTGCCTAAAAGGTTTTCCGGCAAACAATCCATGTCGGGCAGGGCGTCTTTTTGGGTGTGCGCGTGCTGGTACCCCGCGCCATAGCCCCATTCCTTCATAGCGCGGGTGGGAGCGTTGCGGAGGTGCAGCGGGACCGGGTCGGCCCGGCGTTCTTCTATTGTCTTGAGGACGTTGCCGAGGGCCTTATAGGCGGAGTCGGACTTGGGCGCCAGGGAAAGGTAGATGGCGGCCTGGGCAAGGGCCTGGTCGCCTTCGGGCATGCCGAGGAAGTGAACCGCCTGCATCACGGCGATGGTTTGCTCCAGGGCGCGGGGATCGGCGAGGCCAATGTCTTCCACAGCCATACGAACCAGGCGGCGGGCGATATATAGCCGGTCTTCGCCCCCGGCCAGCATCCGGCCGAGCCAATACAGGGCGGCATCGACATCGCTGGAGCGCACAGACTTGTGCAAAGCCGAGATCAGGTTGAAGTGCTCCTCGCCGGCCTTGTCGTAAAGAAGCAGCTTGCGCTGAAGGGAGTCCTCAATGGCCTGGGGCGTGAGTTGCGGACCGGTGGCGGCAGCCAGTTCGAGAATGTTGTAGGCCGCGCGGGCATCGCCGTTGGCGTAGACGGCGATCTGTTCCAGCAAATCGTGGGATGCGGTAGCGCCGATCACGGGCAGCGCACGCTGCAGCAGGGTGACGATCTCTTCTTCCGTGAGCGGACGAAGGGCGTAGACCTTGGCGCGCGAGAGCAGAGCGGAAATGACCTCGAAAGAGGGATTCTCAGTGGTGGCGCCGATCAAGATAACGTCACCCCGCTCGACATAGGGCAAGAAGGCATCCTGCTGGGCCTTGTTGAAGCGGTGAATCTCGTCCACGAAGATGACCGTGCGCAGGCCCATGCGGCGATTGCGCTCGGCGTCCACCATCACGGCCTTGATCTCCTTGATGCCGCTGAGAACCGCGCTGAAGGGGATGAACTCACATTTGGAGATGCCGGCGATGAGTTTGGCGAGCGTAGTCTTGCCGACACCGGGCGGGCCCCAAAGGATGAGGGAGGTCAGGGCGTCGCGATCGATCTGG